>SKEQ01000049.1_pt1 | contig 150934 bp, 120 predicted proteins | sample 4826751 | NCBI WGS metagenome assembly SKEQ01 (sample SAMN11008805, study PRJNA524170) | human gut metagenome | biome: Human fecal sample; material: Feces; isolation source: fecal sample from pouch patient p44 | host: Homo sapiens | place: Israel: Tel-Aviv | collected 2013-07-11
CATTCGAAAGAAGTAAACCCCCTTGAAGACGACGAGGTAGATAGGGCAGGGGTGGAAGTGCAGTAATGCACGGAGCTGACTGTTACTAATAGGGTGAGGGCTTGACCAAGAAATGAGAAAGGTAGTTATAAAGTGGCTGCCAGACTCACGCAGAGGTAAAATGATTCCATTAGGATGTAACATGTATGTAGTTTTGAAGGTACAAAACCTTTCAAAGAGACGTGACTAGTAATAGTCACTTTTCTTCATAAATTAGGGGATTGGTCAAATGGTATGATAGGGGTCTCCAAAACCTTTGGTGGGAGTTCGATTCTCTCATCCCCTGTTCTTGGCGAGTCGGAAAGCTGGTAAAACGGGTGCTTTTCGGCTCTTTTGATTTAACAGGTTCCGTAACAGATCATATAAAAAGCGTAAAGATAGGAGGTAAGACTTCCATCTTTTTAAGTTTTGTGTTAAAACAAAGTTAGAGAAAGCTAACTAATAAGGGATGGAAGTATGCTAACAGAACAGTTGATCTGACTCCTCGTATGATTGAAGTGGCACAGGAAAAAAGCTTGCTCATACAAAGTTTATGATAGGAGACAGCGAGAATCTTCCTTTTGCCAAAGATGCATTTGATGTGGTGGTTTGTACAAACAGCTTTCACCATTATCCCAATCCGCAGGCGTTTATAAACTAGGCTGCACGAGTGCTGAAGTCTCATGGAAGGCTGGTACTGCGTGATTATACAAGCAATAAATTTATGGTATGGTTGATGAACCATATCGAAATGCCGTTAGCACATCTGATGGGACATGGAGATGTACGAATCCATAGCTGTCAGGAAGTGCGTGAAATGTGCCAGATGGCAGGCTTGAAGGTGTTAAAGCTTGAGATGCAGAAAGGTTTTCGTATGCATCTTGTAGCAGAAAAGTAGATGAATGGAAGAATTTGACAACGGAAATATATTGTTTTTATGAAATGAGGTCCATATAATGTCAGATAAAAAGACATTTTTATTGATGAATAAGAATGTTGTCGTACTCAGCTTTTGTATTATTCAGGATATTTTTAGCGAAAACTATATAGTTGAATCTATCGAAAATAAGTTTTTAATCCCAAGAAATCTAAGGGATCTGCAATTCTGGATCAGTGAAAGATACATTCTTAACGCACGTTATTCCGTGGGAAGATTGTTGGAATTATCCGGTATATCCGATATTGATATTGGGGATTTTATAGAAGAAACCAATTGCATTTCATTGAAAGATACCTATTGGGTAAAGCGGTATAATAGCACAAAGACGTGGAAATCAGTATCGCCTTACGAAAATCCATTTAATGAAGTTATTTCTGATTATTCTTTTTGGGGGCTGGTTACTGGGAGCAAAATAACAGGCTCTCCGGACTTTTCCACAGATGGCAGATTTCCCAAGTGTTGGAAAAGAAATGTAAATGATATTTATTTATACAAGGCTGGGACAACTGGTCCTGGCCTGGGAAGCCGGGGAAATGAGCCGTATTCGGAAGTATATGCCTGTAAAATAGCTGAAAAACTGGGAATAGATGCAGTGAAATATACGACGGATTTTTATAAAGGAAGACTGGTGTCTAAGTGCAAATGTGTGACAAATGAAAAAATTGGGTTGATTTTATATAAAGATTTACATTATATGGAAGAATGTAATTTTTCAAAGTTATTACAAAATGCTGATTTAGCGAGTAAAGAGCAAATCAGGGATATGCTTCTTCTGGATTATGTAACATGTAATGTTGACCGGCATTATGGAAATATTGGGGTTTTTATAGAAAATGATACGAACATAATTTTAGGTTTTGCCCCTCTGTTTGATCATAATATGTCTTGCTTGCCGTACTGCATGGAGAATGATACAGAGGATTATATTTCGAACAGGTGTGCAAAAGATGGCAGAACGTGGAAGGAATTATATTGTTTGATTGACAGTCCATATACACGGGAAAAATTGGAACTGTTATTGGATTCCTCATTTGAGATAGGCGAAAGGCGAGATAAAATTGTAAGTAAAATGGTCAGGCACCAGGTTGAAGCGGCTTTAAAAAGTGGCAAAGAGTGTTAATGAAAAAATTTTCAGAAATAGTGTTCAATTGGAGAACGCAATTTGTAGCGGAAAAATGACATTAAAATATAGAACTTTGCAAGTTTTTTAGACAAAATAGGTTATATATTAACAATATTATTTTAAGGTCTTTGAATAAGCTAGAAATATCGCAGAGGTCTTCTAAGAGGCCAAATGGACGTATATTGATAGAATATCTGCTTGAGAATGGTTATTTAGAAATAGGTAAGACAGAACTCATCTATAAATTTGATGGAAAAACGGTCATTATAATGCTTGAGGGAAACCGAAGAGAATATCAATATCGTGTTGGAATTGGAGAAGGTGATTACGACGGTAAGCAAGAAGTTGAGGCGTTTGGGGATAAATATGGTAGGCTGAGAGATGCAGCAGTAGATGCGGAAAGGAGACTTGGTTCAGTAAGTTCAAACGGAGGAAAAATCGTATATGACATGGTGCTCATAAACACAGGAAAAAAGGAAATAGAGGGGAAGACAATTGGTGAAGCATGGAATCTTTTGAAAAGGAAAACAGATGGACAAATTCATTAGGATAGAATCGATGATGGTGTAAACAAAAATGAGATTGTGAAAAAATCTCTGTATATTAAACAATATAAAGGTCTTCCATGATAAAATATTGGGGGCAGTCCTTGTGGGCTGCTCCTTTTTGTAAATGGTGTTAATGAAGCGCCATGTGAAATTGAATTAAACTGTAGGTTTAATGACAAAGCCATCTCATCGTGTTACGATTTCTACATAACTAAATGAAAAGAAAGTAAGTATTCACAAGAGTAATAGAAGGGGAATAATACATGAACAGAAGGGAAATGAATATAAAGATTTTTGAAAATACAAAGCATATGATGAAAAAAGGATATATTTTTATTGAATGTGACATCCAGTTCGGCTGAATAATAGGAAATATATTTTACATATGAGAACATTATAGTTCCAACTAAGTGAAATTGAAAGGATGATCACCCCATGTTCGGAAAAGAAAAAAACATAAAAATTTTTGAAGACTCTGTAAAATTAATGAAAAGCAATCCAAGCCTGTAGCAGTCCATACAGGCTTCCATACAAAACCAGAAGCTGTATCTGGAAGCGAATGAAATTGTAGTTCCAGAGAACAGGAATTTAGCATGCAGAACAATTGTCTCTAAAAAGAGAACTTTTGAGGCAGCAGCCGGGTATGCCAGAGCGGGGAAGAAGGTTTGTGTACTGAATTTCGCATCAGCGACGAATCCTGGTGGAGGCGTTACCAGGGGAAGCAGTGTGCAAGAAGAGTGTTTATGTAGATACAGCATCTTGTATCCATGTCCGAATGACAAGAAGATTTTTCAGGGCTTTTATACGCCCCATCGGAAGATGGACAACCCATTGTACAACGATGACTGCCTATATACGCCAGGGGTTGTTGATTTCAAAAGTGACACATCAAGTCCGGAAAGAATGGAAGAAAAGTACTGGTATCAGGTAGATGTGCTGACCTGTGCAGCTCCTAATCTTAGGAAAAGGCCTAGCAACAGTATGAATCCTCATGCAGGCAAAACAGCTGCGAATATTCGAAACAGCAGCTTGTACGAACTCCATATGAAAAGACTGGAATGTTTATTTAAGGCAGCGGCGGCAAATAAAGCAGAAGTTCTTGTACTTGGCGCATTTTGTAATCCTCCTGCTGTAGTGGCAAAAGCTTTTGCAACTGTACAGAAGAAGTATGCCGGATATTTTGAGACGATTGAATACGCAGTCTTCTGTAAAAATCATGAAAACGAAAATTATGATACTTTTCGCAGAGAACTCAGGGGATAATTGATTATAAGGGTTAGACATATCCTGTTTTATAAAAGTCATTTGCTGCTATTTTGTTTCATTGTCAGACGGCACACTGTGGGAGACGTAAACCGCACATTAAATTCGGAATTATTACCTCCCCGATTATCGTCAGACTTATAAAGCTTCTTCCAGACAAAACAGCTAAAAAGGTTGTTAAAAAATATTTTGAATAGGAGATAAGAAAATTATGAAAATGTACGATCCTGAAATTTGGTTCAATGAAACAAATGGCTATGAGGAATTGCTTGAAAACATTAAAGCATCATTTGCGGCAAAGATGAAAGATAATATTAAAACGCCATTATTTAGAACTGATGCCACAGGATTATTTGATACGTTTCTTCAGTATATCCCGGATACATATAAACAGGAATATACATGTAGAGCTTGTCAGCACTTTGTTGATCGGTTCGGTGGTCTAGTGTTTATCAAAGAGGACGGAACAACAGAGTCTGCAATTTGGAATGTAGATAACATTCCGGGAATGTTTCAGGAACCAATTGCACAGATGAAAGAGATTGTGGAATCTGCAAATGTTCAGGACGTATTTGTTTCTGACTATGTAAACCTCGGAACATTTGATACGAATGGATTTCATCATTTTTCTGTGAATCTTCCAAGAATAATGCTTAATACATCAAGAATTAAAAAAGCATCACAGGTATCAGCTGAGAAAGCTGAAGACTACGGAATGCTTAAAAGAGCATTAGAAAAGTATTCTATGCCGAATATTGAACAAGCATTAAATATCCTGGAGTCCGGAAGCCTTTATAGAGGTGATTCTTATGTTGGAAGGTGTAAATGGTTTAAGGAAGTAAAAGAAAAAATTTCTGTAATCAATAATCAGAAAGCACATATAAATATGATTTGGAAATGTGCGGCTACCGCTCCAAATGGATTTACGCATATTTCAGGTAGTATGCTGGGAACGCTGCTTAATGATATTGTGACAGGATATAATTTTGATGCAATTAAGAGTAGATTTGAAAACAATATGAGTGCTGAAAACTACAGAAGAGCACAGTCTGCACCAACGCAGAGAGCTGTTGAAAGTGCTGAAAAGACGATTGAAAAGCTTGGCCTTGCTGACTCTCTTAGAAGAAGATATGCAACTCTTGATGAGCTTCCAGAAAATGAATTTATTTGGAAGAGCAAAGAAGAAAAGAAAGAAGTAAAGACTGGAATTTTTTCTGGTGTACAGACAAAGGCTGTATTGAGTAACGAAGGACATTCTGTAATTCCACAGGTGACAATGACGTGGGATAAATTTAGAAAGACGATTCTTCCTACTGTAGATAAGCTTGAAGTAAAAGTTGAAGGAACTAATCATTTGATGGGAATGGTTACGGCATCCGTACCTGATTCAGAGAATATTATGAATTGGGACAATCCTTTTTCTTGGTATTATCAGAGTGGAATTGACTCTGTAATCAAAGAACGTGTTGAGGCTAAAGGCGGAAAATATGAGAATTGTGAAATTAGATGTTCCCTACTTTGGAATACACGAACCGATCTTGATGTGCATTGCATTTGTCCGGATGGCTTCCATATCTATTTTGGTAAAAAGACGCATGGATATGGATCTCTTGACGTAGATGCAAATGTGTATGGAGAAACAACTACCCCAGTGGAAAATATTCGCTGGCCTATTTGCACAGCTCCTAATGGACGTTATCAATTTTATGTTCACGATTATACAAACAGAGCAAATAATAATCCGTACAAATTAGAGCTTGAAGTAAATGGGAAAGTCTATACATATGAAGGCAATCTCAAAAAAACAGACTCAAAAGATGTTGTATTTGAATTTGATTATGTTCCTGGTGAAGATCCTAAATTCACAGAAAGATCTAAGAAAACAGATTTAAAAGAAACATGGGGAATTAGTAATGGGTTCTCAGAAGTCTCAGCTATTATTCCATCCCCAAATATGTGGGGTGAAAATCCATATAAGAAATCTGGTGAGCATACTTTCTTTTTATTAAAAGGATGTAAAGATATGACTGGTGGTGTAGGTCGTGGATTCTTCACTGAAATGCTGAAAGGTGACTTGCAGGAAATCAGAAAGACTCTCGAAGCATATACAGCTGCTACTCCAATTGAAGGTGAAGAAGAGACAAGTGCTTGTGGTGTTGGATATAGCAAAGATAAAAAGTGGAATCTAATTGTAAAAGTAACTACCGGTAATACAGTAAAAATGATTAAGCTGGATAGGTTTGACTGAAATGACAATTGATGAGATTAAAGAAAAAGTTAATGGTCAAGAATATGAATTCTTAAAGAATGACGAACATCTTGGTTCCAACATTATTTTGTTGGGGCTGGGCGGCAGTTACAGTTACGGGATGAGTATCGAAGGCAAATCGGATGTGGATATCAGGGGGGTGTCACTGAACAGCAAGGAAGAGATTTTGCTGGGACAGGAGCAGAGGGAGTAGCCTATTCCGGAATTCTATGAGTTACTTCATGAGCTGGAAAAAAGAATGGCATATGATGAGAAGAACACTTCGCTCCCGGAAAGATCTGATTATAAGAATATTAACGAATTCTGGATGGATATTAATGAGCGGATTGTAACTGGAAAATGAGCATAGGAATCTTATGAAAGACATTGTTACCAAAAGACAGGACCTGCGGAAGCTGTCCTGGACCAGGATTTTTTCTGCCGGATGGATCGGAGGCTCTTTTTGGTTACAAAGGAATCGAAAACACAATAAGATATTAAACTGTAAGTTTAATGACAATAAATGTGTTTTGTGATAAAGTATTATATAGCAAAAGAAAAGCGGTACTTAATACCGGGAAAGGAAATGAGAACTATGTTTACAGCACATATTGCTAGTTACCAGAAAGAAGAACGCAATCAGAAAGCTATGCTCGAACGAAAATGTGAGCACAGTTTATTTAGTGTCTTTTTTAATAGGATAGGCAATATGGGTGAAGGAACATGGCATAGGATAGAGCCAGATTAGAATTGGGTAATATACTATATGGATCATTTCGAACCGCTTATCTTGTGTGAAGACACATTAAGATAGGCGGTATTTTTATGTATTGCTCCATTAACTCAATTGGCAGAGTAACCGGCTTTTAACCGGTAGGTTATGAGTTCGAATCTCATGTGGAGCATCTATCGAGTGACCTTATCTGGGAAAGGAGAAGAATATGTTTGAAATTAAAGGAAAGGTAAATACAGCATTCTGTTATGCGAAAGTCATAGAGGACGAAGCTGTCGATCAGGTTCGAAGAATGTGCGATTATGAATTCACCGAAGGTTCCAGAATTGCAATTATGCCAGATGTTCATGCAGGTAAAGGCTGTACCATTGGGACAACAATGACAGTTAAGAATCGCGTAGTTCCCAATATTGTTGGAGTAGACATTGGATGCGGCATGTACACTGTGAATTTAGGAAAAAGGACTATTGATTTTGAAAGACTGGATGAAGCAGCACACTTTGTTCCATCCGGAACGAATGTGTGGGATGGAAGGCAGGAAAGATATGATCTGACCGGACTTCGATGTTATCGTTTTTTAAAGGATTCTAAACGCCTGGTGAGAAGTCTTGGAACACTGGGCGGAGGTAATCACTTCATCGAAGTGGATGAAGCTAAAGATGGAACAAAATATCTAGTAATCCATTCCGGAAGTCGAAATCTCGGGAAACAGGTAGCTGAATTATATCAGCAATTAGCAGTCGAATTACATTCTGGTAAAGAAGAATATTTTAAGAAACGGGACGCTCTTATAGCAGAGTATAAGGCTGCTGGGCGAAGAAGTGAAATCCAGAAGGCATTAAATCAGCTTCACTGGGAGAAAAAGGAGTCACAAATTCCAGAAGATTTATGTTATTTGTATGGAACTTATTTGGAAGATTATCTGCATGATGTAGCCATTTGTCAGGAATTTGCTCGCAGAAATAGGGAGCTTATGGCTAAAATCATTATTGAAAGAACTGGACTGGAAGCAGGAGAGGCATTTCATACAATTCACAATTATATTGATACTAAAGAGATGATTTTAAGAAAAGGAGCAATTGCAGCTCACAATGGGGAGAAAGTTCTAATTCCAATAAATATGAGGGACGGAAGTGTTCTTGCCATTGGAAAAGGAAATCTTGAGTGGAATTATTCTGCACCTCATGGAGCAGGAAGAATTATGTCTCGTTCAAAGGCAAAAGAGTCTTTAAATATAGAAGAGTATAAGAAGTCTATGTCTGGAGTATATACAACTTCCGTGAATGAGGCAACATTAGATGAAGCGCCGATGGCATATAAATCCCTTGAAGACATTATTGATGTGATTCGAGAATCCGTGGATGTAATCGAGGTAATGAAACCAATCTATAATTTTAAGGCCAGTTAAGTCCGAGCTTTCTGTTTTGGGATTAACTGCCAGAACAGGAGAAAAAGTAAATGGTAAATGTTCCGATCATTGATATGGCAGCAACAGGCAAGAGGATTGCCGCATTGCGTGATGCTGCAGGATTAACAGTAAGGGATTTACAGGACATTTTGGGATTCGCAAATCCACAGGCAATTTATAAGTGGCAGCATGGAACTGCATTGCCCACATTAGATAACCTGGTAATTTTAGCCAATGCATTTGATGTTGCAATGGACGACATTATTGTAGTTGAAGACAAGGCTACTGTTCATGTTGGTGCATGAAGGGAAGAAAGTAGACTGGTTAAACTCCAGGTTAAATGAAAAAGCAGGTTTTCTATGCTACACTTTTTACATAAGAAACAGGGAGGAATGGTAAAGATGGAACAGAGAAAATATATGAATATTTCCAGGCTAAAGACCAAGGATTTACCGGGATTTCGTATTGGCGATCATATTATTGTACAGGAGAAAATTGATGGTGCCAATTTCTCTTTTCGGTATGATGTAGAGAATGATAGGATTTGCTCTTTTAGCCGCAGGTTCGAGCTGAATGAGGAAAATAATCTTTCGGGTGCATGGGAGTGGTCACAGAAACTAAATAAAGAGCAAGTTGCGAAAGTTTTGGGAAATAAACTAATTATGTTTGCAGAATGGCTGGTGCCACATACAGTGAAATACCCTGAAGAAAAATATTACAATGCGTATTGTTTTGATGTAAGAGATGCTGAAACAGGTTTGTATCTTCCTCAGGAACAGGTGGCGGAGATTGTTCGGGAATTAGGATTGATTTACGTTCCGGTTTTTTATGATGGTCCTTTTACTTCATGGGAAGACCTTGAGGCTCTGGTCGGGAAAACAGAACTAGGTGGTGAATATGGAGAAGGAATTGTGATAAAAAACATGGCACGCTTGAACGATCCAAATGAGCGCTTTCCATTTTATACAAAAATCGTAGGAGATGCTTTCGCTGAGAAAAAAACAGTTCACAGAATGAGTATCGAGCAGATCAATGTGAAAAATGAGAAACAGTTAATTGCAGATTCTGTTGTGACCATTGCCCGGGTGAGGAAAATAATCTTAAAGATGGTAGATGAAAGAGAATTACCTGAGAATTGGATAGCGTTAGATCAGAAGATAATCATGAGAAAATTGAGCAGCGCAGTCTATTACGATTGTGTCAAAGAAGAACCAGAAACAGTGGAGCAAGTGGGCAAAGAGTTTGGAAAATTTGCATCTATCGCGGCAAGAAATTGTCTGTTGGAGCTAATGCAGGAAAATATATAATTCTATCGCTAATGGGAGGGATAATCTGATGGGCAATGGCAAGATTATGCCTGCGTGATTAAATTTTCCTATAGATAACGGATAGAAGAGGATGTGAAACAATGGAACAGAAGCAGTATTTAAATATTTCCAGATTGAGAGATGATGATTTACCTGATTTTCATGTAGGTGACCGTATTATAGTGGAAGAGAAGATTGACGGTGCAAATTTTTCTTTTCGCTATGATGCAGAGAAAGATCAGATCTGTTCCTTCAGCCGTAGAGTTGAACTTCACGCGAAGAATACTCTTTTTGGAGCATGGTAATGGTCACAGAAGCTGGATAAGAAAAAGATAGCGGAGGTTTTAGGAAACAATCTGATTATGTTCGCAGAATGGCTTGCATGCAAATTATGCTTAAACGGAATGCCAGTTCCGCTACTGCGGAACGGCTATTCCATTTTGGGACTATTTTTTACAGTAATTGAAGCAAACGATATTTTTTTATAAAGGTATAGAAAATAGACAAATTGCTAGTTTCTCTCTATACTTTTATAAAAGGCACTATTAAACAGAGCTTTTTGATTTTGAAGAACACGGTTGAATTGCAACATAATCTTCTACTTCTGCTAAAAGATAATAAGTAGGATGATCGTCTGTATTGCAAAAAGGAAAATCTAATGTCGGAGGCATTGTTTTCTCTAATTCATCTATTAAATATGAGGCTAAGGAAAATTCTCTTGGTACATTTTGGATGTTATTATTTACATTAGCTAATATATAACTCTTAGAAATTTTAGGAATTAAAGTTAGCTGTCCCGAACCTTTTGGCTGTAATTCATATTTTCCTCGCGTAGACCGTGGGGCATTAAATTTGTAATATAGTTTTTGTTCAAATTGTTCAAAATTAAAATCTTCTTCAACAGTATATAAATTTCTTATTAAAAGAGCTTTAAAATTCTTTTTTGGGGAATCTTTTAATTGGGGAACTGTACAATTGTATTGTATTCCATTTTTTTCATAAAAATAAGATGCTGGCAGTGAGTTTATGTAATCATATTTATATGGTGTGAGTTTGAATAAAACATATAATTTTTTACTTTCTCCATAATTACTTTTAAAAAGAGAAAAATACTCTTCAAATATTTTTAAGGCTGGACCTGTAGTTGCCCACAAACATTTCTTGTTTTTGAGTATATCGCAACTTTTTTCTTTCAAGATTTCTTCAATTGTTTGGGATGAGTCAGTTCCAATATAATCACCTGCTATTCCAAACATTAAGAAGTCAAGTTCTTGATTATTATATAACTTTTCTATATTTATAGATTTTAAGCGTATATTTTCTAGTTTATCAGGGTCAATAAAGTCTTTTATATTATGTTCTTTAATTACTTTAGTATAGGTAAATTTATCTGTAGCTTTTTTAGTCCTTTTTAAAGCATTGACAATATCATTTTGTGCAAATTGTAACTCATTGGAAAGAAATGTATCGTTTAAAGTACATATATTGTATAATTGAGGATTTGTTTGGTGAGGAGTATCTTCAATCCATTTCTTAGCAGCTGAATAATAAAGAGATTCAAAATGAGATAAGTCATCACTATTAGATGTATTTAGTTGTTTTAAACAACCTATATAATACGTATTCGCATTATTAGAAAATTCATTTTGCAAATTACTATTGTTATCTACACCATAATATAAGTTTTGAATATGTTGAATTGCCCGAGTTCTTAAGCAATTAGATTTGCCAATATAGAGACTATAAGTTTGCATATTAAAGATCACATAAATACCAGGTATATTTTTCATTTTCTCAAGATAGATTACACTGTGCTTTGCCATATTACTCCTCCCTTTGTAAATGTTTACTTTCAATTGCGCTTAGATAAAATATAGCATAAAACAAAATAAATGTCATTATTAAAATTTCTCAAAATTATGAGAAAAATTGCGAAAATTAATACAGCATAAGAGTTCAACTATAAGTTTAATGACAATTCCTCTCACATTTTCTATAATCATTTATATGAATTTCATACTATGATATGAGTGTCAAAAGGTCTTTTGCAACTCATTTGATACCCCGGATTGCTCCGCAGCTACGCTGCTCCCGCAATCCTCCAAATATTCGAAATCCGCTGATTAACTGCGTAAATCGCTACTTTCTCATATTTGGCGTGTCCCAAGTTCAAACTCCTTATCGTGCAAGCACGAACGGCTTTTTGACCTTTTGACACTGGTATCATACTATTAAAATGTCATATAAGCAAAGGTTACCAGCAATGAACGAAAAGTACATTTTGAGCAAAGGGGATAAGTATGCATGTCTCACGTTTACAAACAGAGTGACGAAAACAGAATTATTAGAAGAAGCTACTGTTTTTTCGGAACAGGAAGCTCAGAGTATTCTAAGGCGGGCGAGCAGAAAGTTGAAGGGATTTATTATAGTACAGGTGTAGTTTCCCTCTGCTGAATTTTATGGGGATGAAAACGAGGATGTAGAGATGATGGTTGAAAGGAAAGTGTTTTCTATGGAAATGCGAAATAATGTGTACGAGAAAACAAAAGGGAAATGTGCGCTGTGCGGAAAATTTGTACGCTTCGATTTGTTTACAATAAACCATATTATTCCATTGGCGAAAGGTGGAACTAATGACATTGAGAATCTTCAGTGTACCTGTAAACATTGTAATGCCATGAAACAGGATTTTTCAGAAAAAGAATTTCTGGATAAGATGATTAAAATTTTAGCTTATCAATCAAAGAAAAAAGCAAATAGAGTATACAAGAAAAAGATAAAGAAGTTGTGTGAGTCATTGTAAAGAGAACATAAAAAGGCTAAGCCAGTTATCTGAAAGAAAGGGGAGGAAAAGGAGCAATAACGCTATGACAGTTGAAGAAATCAGGGAAAAGCTAAAAACTTCAGAGTATGATTTTTTGAGAAACAACAAGCATCTTGGTTCCAATATCATACTTTTAGGTCTGGGCGGTAGTTACAGTTATGGGATGAATATTGAGGGAAAGTCCGATATTGATATTCGGGGTGTGGCATTAAACAGTAAGGAAGAGATTCTTCTGTTACAGAACTTTGGTCAGATTGTAGACGAAAATACAGATACTACGATTTACAGCTTTAATAAAATGGTAAATTTACTCTGCAAAGCAAATCCAAACGTAATGGAGTAGTTGGGGCTGAATCCAGAACATTATTTGTACATTCATCCTATTGGGCAAGTGCTTTTAAATAATTCGAAGTTGTTTTTATCTAAAAGAGCTGTCTATTCTTTTGCAGGTTATGCTAAGGAACAATTGAAAAAACTGGATAACAAATCTTCTCGATCATTTGGGGAAGATTATACAGGGATTGGAAGGCGAAATCGCTATGCAGCTGCTCATAATAAGCTTGGGAAGCACATGGCTCATTTGATCCGCCTGTATTATATGTGTTTTGATATCCTGAAAATCAGAAAATTATCACCTACCGAGATAAGGAACATGATTTGTTGATGAACATTAGAAATGGGGAATATTTGGACAAGAATCAACAACCGATTTCTTCATTTTACGATCTGCTTTCAGAATTGAAAAAAAGACTGGAGTACGATGAAAAAAACACATCTCTTCCAGAAACACCAGATTATCAAAGAATTAATGAATTTCGAATGTTTGTAAATGAGAAGATTGTAACTGGAAAAATTGAGAAAGAAAATTAGGAGAGGATTTTACTATGTTTGATAGGCGGGAAAAAAATATTGAAGTATTTGAGAACTCTGTGAGTATGATGAAAAATAATATAAAGCTGAAGCAGTCGGTTACAGATTCTATTCGCAGGCAGACGGTATATTTAGAGCCGGATACTATTGCAATTCCTGAGAATCAGAACTTAAACTGTAAAACTGTTATTTCTCAAAAGCGAAGCTTCGAGGCCGCATCTGAATATGCAAGAGAAGGTAAAAAAGTCTGTGTACTTAATTTTGCCTCTGCGACCAATCCCGGTGGCGGGGTAACTAGGGGAAGTACAGCGCAGGAGGAGTGTCTCTGCAGATGCAGTACCTTATATCCATGTTTGAATAATGATAAAATGAGGCAGTTATTTTATAATCCTCATCGGAAAGCTGAGAATCCCTTATACAATGACGATTGCATTTATACGCCTGATGTTACTGTTTTTAAAACAGACACTTCAGTTCCGGAAAAATTGGCTGAGAAAGACTGGTATCAGGTAGATGTACTGACCTGTGCAGCTCCTAACCTTAGACGGAAACCAAGTAACAGCATGAATCCACATGCGGGAAAGACTGCTGCGAAGATCCGCAATAGCGACTTATATGATCTTCTTGTAAAGAGAATCACGCGTATTTTTCAAGTGGCCATAGCTAATGGGACAGAAATTCTTGTACTGGGAGCATTTGGATGTGGCGCATTTTGTAACCCTCCAATGATCGTGGCCAGGGCCTTTCGAAATGTTCAGGAAAAGTATGACGGATATTTTGACACGATTGAATATGCAGTGTTCTGTAAGAAAAATGAAACGGAGAATTATGATGCATTCTGCAGAGAATTTCCAAAGACAAGATTCAAGTCATAGGAAAACTTATCGGGTGAATACAAAAGCGATAGAAAGATAAATGGCTCTGGAGCTGTTTCCTTACAGGTGTAAAAGTTTGTAAGGAAACATGCCAAAAGAGAAAGGGAGATGAGCGACCATGGCTTTATATGTAACAGGTGATTGCCACGGTGAGTGGAGAAAGCTGAGACTGTTCAGCGTTCAGCAAAATCTGACAGAAGATGATTTCATTATTGTATGTGGAGATTTTGGAATTTGGGATGATTCAGATGGAAGAGAGCGAAAGGCACTTAACAAATTGGCTGAGATCAGACCTACAGTAGTATTCGTATCAGGCAACCATGAGAACTTTGATCGGCTTTACAGCAATGAATTTGAAACAATAGAGTTTCATGGAGGAAAAGCGCAGAGAATAGGTCGCAATGTTTATCACCTGCTAAGAGGATATGTATTTGATTTCTGTGGAAAGAAGTTTTTTTCATTTGGTGGAGCCAGTAGTCACGATGTAGATGATGGGATTCTTGATCCGGAAGATTATGAATCACGGAGTGAATTCAAGAAAGTCGTGAAAGAATGGCAAAAGGAAAACAAAATGTTCAGGATCAAAGGCGTGTCCTGGTGGGAACGAGAGCTTCCCACAGAGGAAGAGATGAATTTTGGAAAAGAAATGCTGGCTGCTAATAATAATCAGGTGGATTTCATTATATCCCACTGCTGTCCCCAGCAGGTAGCTGCGGTCTTTTCATGTGGTCTATATAAAGCTGATAGATTGACAAGCTATTTCGATGAGATTATGGAAAATACGAAATTTATTCGCTGGTACTTTGGCCATTACCACGATGACAGAGTGATTCTTGGAAAATTTGTTATGCTGTACCATTCCTTTCAGAGAGTAGTGTAGCGATATGGTGATTTCCAGAGCAGCTCTGCTAAGGAAAGAAATGTAATTGGAAAATGAATACGAAAATTATCTATGAAAAACAGGATCTCAGAAATCTTTCCTGGACAGAGCTTCCTTCTACTGGCTGGATTGGCGGTTCTTTTTTGAAAGCTGTGGATTTTCAGGAAAAGCCCTTTCGATATTATAAATTATCTTCTTACGATTCTATAAAAGGAATCATAGGACATGAGTGCGTAAACGAACTGATTGTGGACAGGCTGTTGAACATACTTGGCATTTCCCACATACATTATCAGCTGATAAATGCGAGGATTAAGGTGGAAAATAAGGAACAGGATACCTGGCTTTGTATTTCCGAGGATTTTCGGAAGAAAGAGGAGAGTAAGATCGCTCTTGATGTTTTTTATGAATTAGAGAAAACAAAGGAAGAAACGCCGTTTTCATTCTGTATTCGAAATGGATGGGAAGATCGAATCTATGAAATGCTATTGGTGGATTTCCTGATTTTAAACAGAGACCGGCATGGGGCGAATCTGGAAGTGATGAAAAATAACCGAATCCGGGAACTGTACCTGGCGCCATTGTTTGATCATGGATTGTCTCTGTTATTCAGTTGCCATGAGGAGTCGGAAATCAGAAATTATAATGTGCTGGAGGATAAGCCGGTGCAGTGTTTTCTGGGAAGCTGTTCGGCAGCAGGAAATCTGGAGCTGATCCCATCTGGAAAACTTCCGAAGGTGAATCCTCTTCAGAAAAAACACAAGGCAGAACTGCTTATGGGACTGGAGCAGATTATGCCATCTTGTTTTTTGGAAAAAATATGGGAAATGCTATGGAAACGATGGGAAGCTTATGAAGATTTTTGCACTCAAAGAAGAAAGTAGTGACAATTCTGAAACGGTTGTGTATGGCTGGCTTACTTATTTTGAAGAGGAAAAAGAGTTTCGGATTAGACTTTGTGAAGAAATAGATTATTGGGAGTGTCCCATTTTTTTCTCTCCTTTTGTGAAAAAAGGGGAATATGTATTGAACGTTCACTGGAGCAGAGCCTGGGTGCAACAGAGGATTCTTCCCTGGGAACGGCAGAACTTACAGATGATTTTGCAGAAAAATCAGATGGAAGCTTACGATGCGTATGTGTTATTGGTGCGGACACAGGGGTGCTGTGGACAGGATGGCTGCTATTTGGAGTTACAGAATTAGAAAAAACGAATTAGAAAAGCTATAGATTTTTTATTTAAGGTCTAAAAATGTATAAATACTTGCGAGCGATTAAAACAGTTAAAAAATGTAAAAATAGAAAAAGTTTTTAGACGTATTCTATTGACAAAGAGAGGCCGAAGTGCTACACGCACCCTTCCTGAAGGTTTTTGAGAGGTTCCAGAGAGAAAAAACAGGTTCCAGAAGAAAAAAAATTAGACGTATACTGTAGTGTCGGATAACGTCGGTATTATATAATATAGTTGTTTCGAGAAACAGAAAGAAGTACTTCTTCAAAACGACACAGAACCAATTGTAAATTAAGGGGTGTGACATAAGGCAAAGTAGAGACAATACAGGGTAAGGTAATACAAAGTAAAACAATGCAAGATAGCGTAATGTAATTTAAAGCGAGGTAAAGTAATGTAAAGCAAAAGTAATGTTAAGTGAAGCAACGTAAAATAAGATAAGGTAAAGCAGGACAACGTGAAGTAGCGCAAGGCTTTGTAATGTAGTGTGGTGCTGTGTGATCGGAAACTATTAGGAACACATAGTAGAGGAGGCTGCATTATGGCTTGTATGACAGAAAATAGTGAGACTACTCCTTGGTCGATGCAAACGGAAGTTGTAAGTACGAATCTGTGTCACTTTTTAGACAATCACAAGATGGAAGTAATTACTTTGCAGCAAATTACTGGAAAGGGATCCGTTCAGGCTGTTTATAAGTGGATCTGGGGAAATGGATTTCCGAGTATTGATGCATTCTATCTCATTTGCGATAAATTTTCTAATGAAGGAATTCATATTGAAGATTTTCTCAGAAAGGATGGGATTCCATTACAGGTAGAGGAAGCGGCTGCAAAATGGACCAAGGCTAAAGCAGAAAGGAAAGAAGAGGAGGAAAAGAAGAAAAGAAGAAAAAAGGCGAATGTGCAAACTAAAGAAAGTGGGCACAAAGGAAGCAAATACAAAGAAGGCAAGTGTAAAACTGGTAAGTCAGAGGAAGATAAGCTGAAAAATACCAGGTGAAAAAAGTAAGTCCAAATAGGACAAAGTGACAATTGAGAGCTGAGTTTCCTTAAAATGAAAAGGGAACTCAGCAATAAATACCCCATGGACAGAGAACAGCTTTATTAAGAATAGTTTTAATCTACGCGTTCAATGACTTGTGAGAAAACAACTGATATAATGAATGCAAGTCGAGAGATATTACAATGCAATGGTAAAGCGAAGCAAAGAAAATTAATGCGATGCATTGTAATGTGGAAAAACTTGAGGAGGTTATAAGAATGGAAACATCAGATTTGGCAAAGCGCATGAAACGGTATGAGGCTGTTTCTAAAACGACCTTGGTGACCAGAATGCCGGTAATTCTTCGAATTGATGGGAAAGCCTTTCATACCCTGACAAGAGGATTTCAGAAGCCTTTTGATAGGGTGCTGAATCTGTCTATGATGGAAACTATGAGATTTCTGTGTAAGAATATTCAGGGATGTGTACTGGGGTATACCCAATCAGATGAGATCACTTTGGTGCTTGTGGATTACAAAAAGCTGACATCAAATCCATGGTTTGATTACGAGGTTCAGAAGATGTGCAGCGTTGGTGCCAGCATGGCGACTGTCGGTTTTAATAATGCTTTTGCCAGACGTGTGGAGGAATTTAGCATACATGGTGGTGGAAGTCCACTGTATGACAGATATCTGAATGCACTGGAAGATGGTGCAATGTTTGACTGCCGGGCATTTAACGTTCCTCGCGAGGAGGTGACCAACAATATTTACTGGCGGCAGCTGGATGCAAGCAGAAATTCTATTCAGATGCTGGGACAGGTACATTTCGCTCATAAGGAACTGCAAAACAAAAGCTGCAATGAGATCCAGGATATGTTGATGACACGAAAAGGCATTAACTGGAATAATTTGCCTGCGTACCAGAAAAGAGGTTCCTGTTGCGTGAAGCGTAAATACTTTGAGGAGCAGGAAGAAGATGGAAAACTGGTCAAAGTGGAGAGAAGCCACTGGGAAGTAGATGTAAACATTCCCATTTTTAAAGGAGATGGCAGAGAGTACATTGAACAGCTGCTGGAACCTGAAGAGTAATAAACAGAATGCAGGGGATAAGGCTCTAGAGCTATTTTCAAACACGCTTTAGTCTAAGGTTTGACATTTGGATAAAATATAATGAGAAAAAAGATATTCTTACAAATATAGGAGAAAGAAAAAATGGGATTAACAATTAGAAAGGTAAGAGATGAAGGAAAAACAGCAGAGAACTTTTACTCTCATATGACAGCAATTCAGAATCTGTACGATGAGGCCAGAAGAGAAAACTGTATGAAGAATGCAGGATGTGAGGCTGAATTGGAGAAAACAAAGCATGAACTGCAGGAAACTAAGAAAAAACTGCAGATTGCGGAGAAAAAATATGATGATCTGATGAAGGAAATAAGAAATATGTTTTCTTTTGTCAAGGAGAAGGATTCTTCAGATGAAGGGATGACTGAGGAAGATGATTTTCCAGCTGATAATGAAGAAGAGGATGATTTCCAAACGAAGTATGCGGATGATGACGAAGCAGAATGGGTGTAAAGAATTTGGAATCACGAAATTTATATATCGCGGATCTCCATCTTTTTCATAAAAATGTGACAGACAAAGGGACGAATTTTGACAATCGTCCCTTTTCTACAATAGAGGAGATGAATCTGGAAATCGTGAAACGGTGGAATCGTGCGGTGTCAGAGCAGGATCATGTCTATGTTCTGGGGGATTTTATCTGGAATTTCAAAAAGAACAAAGATGAAGCCCTGGATGTGCTGCATGCTTTAAACGGAAAACTGCATCTGATACAGGGAAACCATGATTATGGGATTCATATGCCCGAATACCGCGCTTGCTTCCAGGAAATTACATCTTATAAGAAAATACACGATTCCTTGCAGGAGAAGCCGCAATTGGTGATACTAAGCCATTACTATATGCCTTTTTATGAAAACCATTATTACGGTTCTGTTTTACTCCACGGCCATTCCCATATGAGTCCGGAAAGTGATCTGGAGAGGCAGATCACGGCAAATCTGATCAGCCAGGGGATAACTGAGAGAATATACAATATAGGCTGTATGTATCCTTATATGGATTACACGCCGAGAACGTTGGAGGAAATTATCAGGTCTGTTCATAAAAATTGGTGGAAGACGACCTGAAATCTGTAATACGGGAGTGTCAGAACTATTAAACTACAGGTTAAATGACAGTCAGGGGCATATCTGGCATAATAATAAAAAAGCAAAAAAATGTGTCTGCAATGCGAAAACTTCGAACCCGGTTTCCCCGCAGTGGGGTTAAGCTGTGTTATGGTGGGTCGACCTTACTTACGACCATAGGTTGGAAAATTGCCAATCTCAAATATATTAAATGTCAAATAGATACCCAAATGGTAAGGGATCTGTCTACAAAACAGACACTGCACGGTTCAAATCCGGCTCTATATTGACGTTAACGGTAATCGGTTCTGTGGAAACAGTAAACAGTTATTTTTTGTAGCTTTTATTCTGTTAACATTACTCGGGAAACTGGAAATAAGTTATGCAGGTATCAGAATGTATACTGAAATCCATGAAAAGGGTTAAGATGCGAAATCGGTTGATCGGAAGTCATCCACATGGCTGCATTGCAGGCCTGAAAGGAGAAAAGATGGCAGTAAAAATTTTAATAACCCAGGCGCTCGATGAGCGTGATCTGCTAGTCAAAAAAATTAACAAGAAAATAGAAAAGACCTCTTTTGCAGATATTATGAAAGCAAAAGAGGAGCGTGTAATGGATGGGCGTATGGAGAAAAATGAGTACACTGATATGGTAAAAAGCAGTTATCAGCAGATATGCGATCTGATTCTCCGATTCCAGAGACTGGATGAAGCAATCCTGGTTTCTAATGCTAATACCATGATTCATACAACTATAGGTGAAATGAGTATTTCCAGCGCAATTTCCCTTAGAAACAAGATGAAGAAAGGGATTGAAGGGAAAAGTGAAGAAATGGATTTTGAAACCCTGCTGCAAAAAGAGCTTGTACGGCAGTATTTGGGTGCAATTTTGAAAATCAAAGAAGAAAATAAAGTGATCCAGGAACAGGCAAAGTCCATGAGAAAGAGCATTTCAGGGAAAAATACCCCCGAAAAAGATGAGAAAGCAGAAGCTTTGATCATGGAGTATGTGAAGGAAAATACTGTTCGGATAGTGGATCCCCTTAATATAAAAGAATCTACGAAGGAAGCAGAAGAGAAACAGAAGCAGCTGCTAAAGGAACTGGACCGAAAAATCAAGTTCTCCAATGCAACTACATACATTGAAGTTTAAGGCACATAGGGAGGTGACAACCGTGAGTGAAAAAATGCTGTTAACCCAGGCTCTTGATGAGCGGGATTCCTTAAAAGAGGAAATCCGGAAACTGATCGAAAATACATCCAGCTGTTTTGTCGATGTGATCCGTGAGAATGACAAAAAGACTTATAAAAAAGAACTGGAAGAGGAAGCTTTTATCACAGAGACGAAAGAATTATATGAAAGAATCCAGGCGCGCATAAAAAGATATTATGCAATTGAAAAAGGAATTCTTGCATCCAATGCATCTAATATTATCAGTACTCAGATCGGAGATATGACTATCACAGGAGCTATTTCTCTTCGTAATAGGCTGCGTGGAAAGGGTGCCTATGGGAGAACTGGCCTTTTTGAGAAAAATCTGGAGGAAGAGATGGAACAGGAGCTTGCCAGATATGAGAAGCGCTGTGCGAATCAAAATGAGTTGCTGTCAGATCGTGCAGCCGAAATGCGGCTGAGTATCCTTGGAAAAGATAACAAAGGAAAACAGGATCAATTTCTGGATGTGGTGGAAGCCTTCCTAAAGGAAAATACAGTTGAGCTGGTAGATCCCTTACATATAAAAAAGTGCAGTGAAGCGAATGCTGCAAGGCGAGATGAGCTGCTCACAGAATTGGATACCAAGATCAAGGTTTCCAATGCCACAGTTTTTGTAGAAATAGAAGAATAAAAGAGGGGAAGCAATCACCCCTCTTTTCTATACCTTGAAACTACCAGAATCAGACACACAAACGTGGCGGCAAACAACACCTCAATTCCCATACTGATCCGTACCTTTCCAAGAAGCTCCGGTGTCAGGGAATGATGCCGGCTTAGAATTTCATTTACCTGTTCATACCAGTATACTGGCAGAAACTGGGCGACTTTCAGAACCGATTTGTCCATCACATCCATAGGGACGAAGACGCCACAGAGGAAGCACATGGAAAGAGAAACAATATTGGCTACGCCGCTTAAAATATTGCTGTTTGGAATAAACATTCCAATCAGGTAAGAGAGTGACAGTGAAACTACTAACATAAGCAACGTATTTGCAATATAATAGCCACAAAGTTCAGAATTCAAAAAGGTATTACCATACATCAGCACAACACCCAGGATACCAAGAAGCCACAGAATGGCACCGATCACTCCCATTGCCAGCAATCCCTCCAGGGACTGACGTCTCACTGAAATAGCGGAAGCTTCCATCCGTTTCTGAATATCTCCCTTTTTGAAAGCCATAAGAATATATCCCATGGTATAGCAAAGAGCTCCCAGAAAAAGGTAAGGAATATAACGAAAATAATAAGTGTAAGGAACCAGATCACTGCTTGCAGAATCAGAGGAAATCTTGGTGACCGGTTCATGAACTTCGGTTTTTACTGCCTGAACGGCTTCCTCCTGGGAAAAACCGGCAGCAACATAAGTCCGGATGGTACTGATATAACTGCTAATCTGCTGGTCAACATAATAGGAGCTGTAGGATCCTGGAACCTTGGTGACCTTCAGTGGCTGACTTCCTTGAATGCAAGCCTCGTAAAAGTCAGCTGGAATCTGCACAATATATTCCACATTACGGTAAAAGAGATTTTCCTGAAGTACTTCCGGATTATTTTTCATAGGAATTACATTGTGAATCGTGTTAAGATAATCCACAAATCCCTGAGCCAGAACGCCTTGATCTTCCTTTACCACTCCAATATCAATGCTGGTATTTGCATAAAGGCTGTCTTCACTTTTTCCAGCGGCCATCTGCATGACAAGAGCCACAGAAAAGAAAATACCAAGATATATAATGACCAGCGTCACATTCTGTCTTAAAATTTTCATGTAACATTTAAATACTATCATAGCTTTCCCTCCGGATCAGTAAAAATGAAGCAGTCACTAATGTTATGCTCATCACTGCAAGAGTGAACAGGTTGCGGTAATAGCGGCTCATATCGTCATACACATTGATGCAGTAAAAAGCATCAGAAATAAGTGCTGCTGGATTGATCCGGTTAATAACAGGCATATTTTTTTCTATCAGATCCTTCATGGTATTGTTCATAAGTCCTGATAAAAAGCTGCAGACCATGGAAAAACCAAGAATAATACCAATCTTTCCCCCTTCTTTCATTTTTCCAAGACTACCTACAAAAATTCCAATAGAAACCCCGATCAGGGATCCGAAAAAAGAAATAAGCAGCATGGGTCCGATTTTTCCCTGAAAATCCAGCTTTAAAATATAGCGAAGATAGATCAGCAACACGATTACATCGAAATAGCCAAGCAAAAAAGAAGCAATCTGCTCTGAAAGAATCAGCTTCAGTTTATGCGTTGGAGTGACGCAGCGTCGTGCGGCAAGTGCTGTGAGATTGGCTTGAAGAGTTATGGCAGAGCCAAATCCGATAAAACAGCCATAGAGGCAGGTCATTGCAATCAATGCATAGAAAAACTGTGCACTTCCGTTAATAGTCTGTCCGCCAAGTGAAACTTCAGTAAGTGTTTCCTGCTGATTTAACATCTGCTGGATTCCGTCCCACAGACCGGATGGATGTGTGCGAACTATATTGCGGATGGTACTTTTTCCGGTTTCGTAGCCGGACAAAATGGACTGAAGGATGCTCTGGGGGATTCCGTTGGAAGCTACTGTAAGGGAAGGGGAGCTTCCCACCTGATAAATACCGGAAATTTCTTCATTTTCCAGTTTGGTAAGTGCAGCAGATTCAGATAATTCCTGAGCAGCAATCAGATGATTTCCGTTGTTTTCAATTTGATCCAGAAACATAAGAAACAACGTGTCAGCGCCGTCCTCTTTTACAATTCCAACCTGTACAGTCTCGAAATCAGCATCATCAATATTTCCAAAAGCAAAATAGAACATAGTTCCAAGAAGAATTGGAAAAATAAGAGGCCAGAAAGTGGTTGCAAAGTTTTTCAGCTTTACCAGAAGGTTATATTTGATCAAATGCAGCATGGTAGTCCTCCTTAATCTCGCAGCTGTTTCCCTGTGATTTCCAGAAATACGTCATTTAAAGTAGGCAGCTCAGAGGAAACCTGACCAAAGGAAATATCCTGGTTCTGCAGGTAATTGAGAAGCCGGATCAGGTTGTGACGGGCACCTGTGCACCGTACAGTGAGAATCTGTTCCTCGTAATGCAGGTCAAATACGTGTGGAAGAGCCCGGATGTCAGCCAGATTCTCCGAGGTAAGAGGAATGGCCTCAATAGTAATGGTCTCGCCGGTTTTGATCATTTTTTTCAGCTCCTCTTTGGTGCCGGAGGCAATTACATGACCGTGATCCATAATTGCGATCCGTGTACAGATCTGCTCCACTTCTTCCATATAATGGGAAGTGTAAATGATGGTGGAACCCTGTTCATTCAGCTTCTGAATGCCTTCCAGGATTTTGTTCCGGCTCTGGGGATCAACGGCTACCGTTGGCTCATCCATAATGATCAGACGAGGCTTATGAGCAATTCCGCAGGCAATATTCAGTCGGCGGAGAAGACCGCCTGAGAGCTTCTTTGGACGCATTTTCCGGTAATCGTTAAGATCGGTAAAGGTAATGGCTTCTTCCACCAGTTCTTTTCTTTTCCTCTTATCCGGGACATAAAGCCCACAGAAATAATCAATGTTTTCATAGACAGTCAGTTCGTCAAAAACAGCCACATTCTGCAGCACGATTCCAATCTGCTGTTTTACTTTGTAATTGTCAGGACGCATTTCTTCTCCGAAAATATGAATGCTGCCTTTGTCGTATTTGAGAAGAGAAAGCATACAATTGATAGCAGTAGTTTTTCCAGAGCCGTTGGGACCAAGAAGACCAAAAACCTCTCCTTCCGAAATACTAAGGTTCAGGTGATCAAGTGCCACCAGGTTCCCATATCTTTTTACCAGATTTTCTATTTGAACAATATTTGTGGACACGATTTTCCTCCTTCGGATTTTCCCCGTATAGTAGCTGTATCATAAATTTGGAGCGTGTTTGAAAAAGGCTTTCGGCAAGATGTACGTCACAATTTGTGGGAGATTTTGCCCGGATGAGGACGCCGTAGCGGGCTACGGCAACTGAATTCGGGCGAAATATACCGCAAAGTGGAGCATGCAGATTGCAGGAATGCTTTTTCAAACACACTTTAGTATAAAGGAATAAGGGAAAATCGCCAAGTGCCAGATGTCACGGCCTTCACATGACAAATGTCATAAAATTACAGTTTGCTTCATTCACAAAAACACTTCGCGGAACATTACTAATACATCAAAACTTAATATTCGATGTACTAGTAAACCGTAATGTCATAAAGCGCAGAACCTTCTTTACAGCGCAAGGTCAGTTATACTATAATGAGAGAAATGTCTGTAAGACATATTTGTAAAAAAACAGGTTAAATATTTGATAATTACTGGTTACGGAGTGAACAGCAGTATTGGGAGAAAAATGAGAAAGAAGGTGGCAGAGTGGGATACTTTTTGGACTGTGGCTTACTGGTATTTTATTGCTTTCTGTCACTTTTTTTTCTGCCGCCAGAGGCAGGCTTTCTGATCGCTTTTTTGAGCTGTGTAAGTGTGATCTGTTGCGGATATGCGGTGAGAACGAAGGCATTGCGGCTAATCCTTTGCATTTTGTTCGGCTTTCTGGGACTGGCAGTTCCAGAATCCTTTATCTTTTATCCATGTCTTTTTTATCTGCTTTTTCATGAAGAAATGAGGGGGCTGGCAGCAGTGGCAATGCTGTTTTTTCTCTGGAAAATACCTGAAAGCAAAGTAAACATGGGGCTTTTTGCATTGACCGGTGTATTTGGTTTTTTGCTGGCGTTTTTTATGGAGAGAAATACCGCAAAAAGGCAGAGCCTGGAAGAGGAACTGCGAAGGACCCAGGATGATTCCAAGGAGCGAAGCCTGCTTTTGTCCCAGAAAAATAAAGCTTTGCAGGAAAAACAGGATTATGAGATCTATAATGCTACCTTAAAGGAACGAAACCGGATCGCCAGGGAAATCCACGATAATGTGGGACATGTACTTTCACGTTCAATCCTTATGGTAGGGGCTGCAAAGACCATAAATAAAGATCCCGGGATGACCGCCATACTGAAAAATCTGGAGGATTCCCTGAACCATGCCATGAACAGCATCAGAAATAGTGTCCATGACCTTCACGATGAAGCAGTAAATTTAGAAGAAGTGGAAAAGAGCCTGGTTCATGAGTTTACATTTTGTTCGGTGCAGATGGTTTATGATATGACAAGAGAGGTTCCAAGGGAGGTGAAATACTGTTTTATCAGTATTACCAAAGAGGCCTTCGCAAATATTATGAAGCACAGCAACGCCACGAAGGTGCAGCTGATCCTTCGGGAGCATCCGGGACTGTACCAGCTTTGTATAGAGGATAATGGGACAGATGCTTTTTATGATCCGGAAAAATCCGGTATTGGAATTGTAAATATGAAAGAAAGGGTAAATGCCCTGGGTGGAACCATACAGATTTTTACGGATAAGGGATTCCGGATTTTTATTACAATACCCAAATGTGGTTGAGGTGGATTCCGATAAAGATACAGTAAAGCGGGCATACAGATTATGGAAATTATTTTTTGAATGTGTTCCGGAAATGAAAGAAAAGCAGGAGTAAGAAATGAAAATAATAATTGTAGACGATGACTGCCTGGTGGCGGGTGCGTTGAAAACCATTCTGGAAGTGAATGAGGATGTGGAAGTGTTAGCGACTGGAGCAAACGGAAAAGAGGCCTGTGAGCTTTATGAAAGGTATGAGCCGGATGTGCTTCTTATGGATATTCGAATGGAGAAAATGGACGGTCTGGAAGCATCCCGGAGTATTTTGTCCAGGCATCCAAAGGCAAATATTCTGCTTCTTACCACTTTTTCCGATGACGAATATATAGTAAAAGCCTTGCGACTTGGTGCAAAGGGATATCTTCTGAAACAGGATTATGGCAGTATTCTGCCTGCACTTCGGGCGGTTTACTGTGGGCAGACAGTATTTGGGACAGAAATAGTTTCCAGGATTCCAGACCTTTTGCAGGGAGAAAAGAAGTTTGATTATGGAAAATATGACATTAATGAGAGAGAATTTGAGATGATAGAGCTGATCGCAAATGGATACAGCAATAAGGAGATTGCGGCAGAGCTTTTCCTGAGTGAAGGAACCGTGCGGAATTATCTGAGCATGATCCTGGAAAAACTGCAGCTGCGTGACCGTACACAGGTGGCAGTTTTTTATTACCAGCATAAATAGGAGCGACAGAAGATGAACATACAGAAAATTGGAGATCGGACAGCAGAGCTTTTGAATTTATATTATAACAATGAGATAGAGCCTTTTTTGAACTCTTGTCATGAGGATGTTCTTTGGATAGGACCTGCAGACAGGCAGGTGATCCGCGGAAGAAAAAATCTGGTAGATGCTTTTCACGCTGAGAAACACGAACTGAAGTTTTCCCTGAATAATCTGACGGTGCTGCCGCTTGCCACTACAAGCAGTACGGTGGCAGAGATCATGACTTTTATGCTGGTAGATACGATCTGGCCGGATAACAGTGCAAGCCGGGTAAATCAGCGTATGCAGTTTACCTGGGTGGAGCAAAAAGGTGTGCCGAAGATACGTGTGATCTTTATTTCAAATGCAATTCAGTATGATGAGAGGGATGGTATTTATCCGGTACATTATGATGAGAATTATCGTAAGTTTGTCCTTACAGGAGAGACCAGATCAGAGCGGATTTACGTGAAAGGAATTGATAAGTCCATTCTTTATCTGAATTGGTCGCGTGTGATCTATGTGGAAAGTCTCGGCAATCATACGGTGATCCATACTCTGGATCAGGAGTTTGAGTCTACAGAAAGCCTGAAAACTCTGGAAAAACGTTATGGGAACCTGTTTCTGAAGTGCCACGAGAGTTACATGGTAAACCCGGCACATGTCCATTCTATCCGCAGATTTAAAATGACTGTAACAGGAGGACGGGAACTTCCAGTTCCGGAAAAAAAGTATACGGCAGTAAAAAAGACGCTGCAAAAAATAATTGTAGCCCGTTAGAGCGTGTCTGAAAAAGGCTTTCTGCAAGATGTGCGTCACAATTTGTGGGAAATTTTGCCCGGATGAGGGCGCCGTAGCGGGCTACGGCAACCGAATTCGGACGAAATATACCGCAAAGTGGGGCGTGCAGATCGCGGGAATGCTTTTTCCAACATGCTCTGAGGAAAAACGTTACAAAAGTACCAAAAATGTAAAAAAATACACACGTCATAAAAGAAGTATGCTATAATGGGAGCACTTAACCGATTACAGTATAAGGAATTGCCAATTAAACAAGGAGAACCCAGTATGAGTAATTATGTGATCATAACAGATACATCTGCAGATATTCCGGCAGACATTTTAGATAAGGGTCAGATTCATCTGATTCCTATGGTATACCAGTTAAACGGAGAGGAGTGTCCGCACAGGAATCCGGGAAACTGGGACAGCAGGGCTTTTTATGACAAGCTTCGTGCAGGTGGAACCGGAAGTACTTCCCAGATTTCCCCGGCTACATATACCGATTGTTTTGAACCGTTTCTGAAAGAGGGCAAGGATATTCTTTATATTTCCCTTTCCGGAGGACTGACTTCTACATGGCAGAGCTCTCGCATTGCAGCTGCTGATCTGATGGAAGAGTACCCGGAGTGTAAGATCTCCTGCGTGGATTCTCTTGCAGCTACAGGAGGACAGGGAATCCTGGTGATCCTGGCAGCAGAAAACCAGAATAAAGGAATGTCCCTGGAGGAGAATACGTCATGGCTGGAGGAGAATCGTCTCCATATTTGCCATTGGTTTACAGTAGATGATCTTGATTTTCTGAAACGAGGCGGACGTATTTCCCCCACAATCGCCTGGATCGGCGGAAAGCTGAAGATCAAACCGATTCTTCGTATTGTGGAGGATGGAACTCTGGCAATCCCGGAGAAGGTACGCGGCTCCAAGGTTGCTATGAATACGATCGTTTCCAAGTATATCAGTTCCGGATTAAATGAGGAGCATCCTTATGTATTTATCTGTCACGGTGATGCTGCTGAGCAGGCTGAGAAAGAGAAGGCTGCTATCCTGGAAGCTGTACCACAGGCTCAGGTTATCATTATGCCAATGAGCCCGATTATTGGAATTCATACTGGTCCTGGAGTACAGGCGGTTATTTATTTTGGAAATAATAGGTAATTAAAGCCTTTTTCAAACCTGTTCCAGGAAAGCAAAAATTCAGAAATCATTGAGCGTTCCAAATGTATATCCCATTTCTTTCCATTTGGTCAGCAGTTCATCCAGAATCTGTCCATTTGTGGAAGAAGTATTGTGCAGCAGGACAATTGCCCCTGGGTGGATTCGTGTGAGAAGCTTATCGAAGGCTTCCTCTCTGGTTGGCTGTTTATCCTGATACCAGTCCACGTAGGCAAGACTCCAGAAGAAGGTTTTATACCCCAGTTCCTTTGCCATGGACAGATTTGCTGTACTGTAAATTCCCTGAGGCGGCCGGTAGAATTTCGTCATGGATTCTCCGGTCGTTTCTTTATACAGATTTTCCACGCCCTCCAGCTGTTTCCTGAAATCATTCAGAGAAGAAATCCCGGACATATCCGGGTGAGAGAGGGTATGATTTCCTACAATATGCCCTTCCTGAACCATTTCTTTTATCAGATCTCCATTATCTCTTATGAAATTTCCAACAACGAAAAAAGTTGCTTTTACATTGTGTTTTTTCAATGCATTAAGAAGCAGCGGTGTATTGCCATTTTCATAGCCACAGTCAAAAGTAAGATAGAGTATTTTCTCCTGGGTATCCTTTGCAAAGTAGGCGTTATAGGAAGCAAGCTCTTGGATGGAAGCATTTCCTACAGGACGTTTTCCTTCTTCCTGGAAACTGAGTCCCCAGCTTGCGCAGTCTGATGAAGTAGCGACTGCTTCCGGGGGCGAAAAATGTTGGACGATCACCCGGGCGGCAGAACCAGCCAGAAAGGACAGGGCGAAGAGAAGAGGAACGACGGCGTAGTGGAGAAAGTCTTTGATCGCAGGGCGATTTTTCGAGCAAAAAGAGGAAATATGCGAAGAGAATTTTTCCTTCAGTGCTGGAAAAGAAAAAATGGGAAATTTCATGAAGAGAAAACCTCACGGGTATTTTTTTACAGATATATGAGAAAATAAAAGGTTTATGCCAGAGCGTGTTTGAAAAATCATGCGAATAAGGGCAAGGCAGCTGCTTGAAAATGAAAGGAAAATCCAGACATTAATTAAGCCACCAGCATCGACGTTTACTGGTGGCTTAAATCTGATCCATATCCAATGGAATGTACCTCTCTTTCCGAATATATTATGCGTTTAAAACAATTGGAATTAAGGCTTACGTTCTTGGTGGACTGTACCTCGCTTTTCTTAAAGTGTTAAAAATTAAGATGTTTCGTTATGCTTCTGGTGGTCCGTACCTCTCTTTCTTAGATTATAAGTAATGAACTTATGTTTTCGGTGGTCTCACTCCTTTTTGTTTTTATTTTTAAGTTCCTTTTGTTTTATGAGCTTACTATAACAGATTACTTCTCGTTTGTCAACAAATAATTTGAAAAAAATATTATTTTATATAAAATAAAAAGTTTATACGTGTGAAAAGAATTAAAAATTCAGATAATATTTCCGCGTATAATGTGGTATGATGAAACTATAAAGAATATGGCTTTTCAACGTGATAAAGTGCTGGGAAGCTGTATGACAGAAGATGAGGAGGAAGCAAAGATGTTAAATGCAATTCTTGATGAATTGAAACTGAATGCCCTTGTGATCACAGATCCGTATAACATGCGACATGTAAGCGGTTTTCGTGGCGGCGAGGGCGCTTTATATATTTCAGCAGCCCAGAAGGTGCTGATCACAGATTCCCGTTATACGGAGCAGGCCGGTAAGGAGAGCGATTTCACAGTAATCGAAGAGTGCCGTGGGCATAACCGTCAGACGATTCTGAAGGAGTGTATGGAGAAGGAGAATGTAAGCAGCGATTTCCATATGGGATATGAGGATCAGTCCATGCTTTGCTGTGATTTTGATAAGCTCAGAAAGGAACTGCCGGTTCAGACATGGATACCTCTTGGCAGCAGAATCGATGATCTTCGCCAGGTTAAGACTGAGGAAGAACTGGAGTATCTGGCAAGAGCCGAAGAAATCGGGGACAAAGCATTTGCAGAATTTTTGAAAATCGTGAAACCAGGAATGACAGAGCTGGAAGCTGCGGCAGAACTGGAATATCTGATGAAAAAAGAGGGAGCAGAGGATTTAAGCTTTAACACGATCATCGCTTCCGGTCTGAATTCTTCCATGCCTCATGCAATCCCAGGATATAAGAAGCTGGAGGAAGGGGATTTTGTTACCTGTGATTTTGGCTGTAAATACAAGGGATACTGCTCCGATATGACACGTACCTTTGTCCTCGGAAAAGCAAGCGATAAACAGAAAGAAATTTACAATGTTGTATTAAAAGCACAGCTGGCCGGTCTTGCAGCAGTAAAGGCTGGTGTAAGCGGAGCGAGTGTGGATAAGGTGGCGAGAGATATTATTACAGAGGCTGGTTACGGTGACTGTTTTGGCCACGGACTTGGTCACAGTGTAGGTCTTTTCATCCATGAAAGTCCGCGCCTGTCTCCCTCTGACGATACCATTCTGAAAGCCAATATGATCGAGACTGTTGAGCCGGGTATTTATGTACCTGGTTTCGGAGGGGTTCGTATTGAGGATATGGTAGTGGTAACGGAGGATGGCTGCCGCAATCTGGCACATTCTCCTAAGAAACTGATTGAGGTTCCCGTTGAGAAATAAAGAGCTGATATATATAGTGAATAGATAGTGATGTCGCCGACAGGCGAAATGTCTGTTTTGTGAAAGAAAATTATCTGCCCGAGTGGCATCTTAGTTTCTTTTATGATTAAAATGTTAATATTGTTATTGAAATATGGAAAGGAATAAGAAAATGCTGAAACAATTATCGATTTTTGCGGAAAATATCAAAGGAAAAATGCAGCGGGTGACTGGAATCCTCCTGGAGGAGGATATTAATATCCTTGGTTCTGTTACCAATGACAGTGCTGAATATGGAATTATACGTATGGTTGTTTCCAAACCTGAGCAGGCGTTAGAAGCGCTGACAAAGGCTGGTTTTATCTGTAAGCTTAGTGATGTTCTTGGAATCGAGGTAAAGGATGAGGTTGGTAATCTGAACAAACTGCTTCTCAGTCTCCAGGAGAGCAACATTAATATTGATTATCTGTATCTGTCTTTCAACCGTGCTACCGGACTTCCGATCATGGTTCTCCACGTACCGGATATCAGTGAGGTGGAGGCATGTCTGAGAAATAAGGGATTTAATTCCATTTCTGAGGTTCATTGAGCACTTTAGGCAGAAACAGAATCTGAAATCCTGCATAGAACTCTGAATAGTTGGAAAAACTACCGTTATCAATCTTTAGGAGGTAAGGAAATGTTACGGTATTTGCCTATTCGGAAGATTCACGCAAGACAAATTCTGGATTCCAGAGGCAATCCTACTGTGGAGGTAGAAGTGACAGTTGGAGAAGGCGTTATTGGAATCAATGGATATACAGGCCGTGCAGCAGTTCCATCCGGCGCGTCCACAGGAAAATTCGAAGCACTGGAGCTAAGAGACGGAGATAAAGGAAATTATAAAGGCCTTAGTGTACAAAAAGCAGTGGATAATGTAAACACAAAAATCTCGGAGGCAATTCTGGGAGAAAATGCACTGGATCAGACCTATATTGATTCTCTTCTGATCCAGACAGATGGCACGGACAATAAAAGCAATCTTGGGGCAAATGCCACTCTTGGTGTTTCTATGGCGGTGGCGAGGGCAGCCGCTATGGCACTTCGGATTCCGCTTTATCAGTATATCGGAGGCTGTCATGCGAACAGGATGCCAGTACCAATGATGAATATTTTGAATGGCGGGCGGCATGCGGACAATACAGTGGATCTTCAGGAGTTTATGATCATGCCAGTTGGGGCTTCCTGTTTTTCAGAGGGAATCCGCATGTGTGTGGAGATTTATCAGTCACTGAGGATTCTTTTAAAAAAGAAAAATCTGTCTACAGCAGTGGGCGATGAGGGTGGTTTTGCACCGGATCTGAAGGATTCCAGGGAGATTCTGGAATTGATCCTTGAGGCTGTGAAGAACGCCGGATATGAGCCGGGAAAAGATATTGGCATTGCCATTGATGCGGCAGCCAGTGAATTATATGACGGAGAAAAAGACGGTTACTATTTTCCTGGGGAGAGTAAGATGACTGGAAAAGAAGTGATCCGGGATTCTAATGAAATGATCCGTTATTACGAAAATCTGTTGGATGAATTTCCTGTTGTTTCTATCGAGGACGGACTGCAGGAGGATGACTGGGAGGGCTGGAAAGCTATGACGGAGCGGCTTGGAAGCCGTGTACAGCTGGTTGGGGATGACCTTTTTGTGACAAATATCAAACGGCTGTCCTGTGGAATAAAGCTTGGAACAGCAAATGCAATCCTGATCAAGGTAAATCAGATCGGAACCCTGACAGAGTCTCTGGAGGCAGTAGAACTGGCTGCACGGGCGGGTTATCGCTCTGTTATTTCCCACCGCTCCGGTGAAACGGAGGATTCCTTTATTGCAGATCTTGCAGTGGCAACTGGTGCGGGGCAGATCAAGACTGGTGCACCATGTCGTTCAGATAGAAATGCCAAGTATAATCAGCTTCTGAGAATCCATGAGCAGCTTGGCAGACTGTCGATGTATGAGAATCCGTTTGCCTGACCCTGAAAAAAACGATAGCGTAATTCGTCCAAATTCAAGATAAAAAAGAGTTGAAATCAAATGCTGGCTATGGTACAATATCTCCTAGTTGATTAGGAGGTGTAACCACGTGCAGATTTTAAGAACGATTTTAACAATTCTTTTTGTTATAGATTGTATTGCCCTTACCGTAGTAGTCCTTATGCAGGAAGGTAAGTCACAGGGTCTTGGTGCGATCGCCGGAGCTGCAGACACATACTGGGGTAAGAACAAAGGACGTTCCATGGAGGGCGGTCTTGTTAAGGCAACTACAGTTATGGGAGTTTTGTTCTTTGTACTGGCAGTTGTATTGAACCTGAATTTCTAAGAATAAACTGGGAAACACTCTTGTTGATCTGATCGCAAGAGTGTTTTTTATGTAAGCGGAAAATCCTGCTTTGCAGGATTCTTTCCTGATAATAGGAAATTATGGAAAGATGGTAGGAAAGTTTCGTGATAATTACAGTCTGTGCGTGCGATTTTAATAGAGCAGCTTGCGTGTGCAGGTATTAAGAAGGAGACAAATTGAGTAAAGACAGAGAATTTGACAAACGAAAAAAATTTATGATGGAGCTTCTTGGTGATCCAGTGTACCAGCCTATGCGCTTCCGGGAAATTGCAGGTCTTCTGCGCCTTTCAAAGGACGAGAAGAAAGATCTGTACCGTGTTCTGGATGATCTGGTAGCAGAGGGAAAGGCTGACCTGGATTCCAAGGGACGTTATTCCAAAGTAACTGGAAGAAAGCGCGGGAAAGAGAAGCAGCGTGGAAAAAGAGAAGAACGTGACGAGAAGTTTTCGGGTAAACGTTCCGGGAAATATGCAGAAGAAAGCTCCGAGAGACGTACCGGGAAGAAAGATGAGAAACATTCCGATAAGAAATATAATGATAAGCAGGCTGGAAAGTATGATCACCGCAAGCCCGACGATCGTTACGGCAGGGGAAAAGATAAGTACAACGAATATCCGGACAGTCCATCTGTGGAAGGCACCTTCATCGGTCATCCCAAGGGCTTTGGCTTCGTGGAAATCGAGGGGGAAGACAACGACGTATTTATTCCGGAAGATTGTACCGGAACGGCTATGCACCAGGATAAGGTTCGTGTTATAATCACAAAAGAGCCGCAGGAAGGCAAACGCCGTGAGGGAATTGTAGTAAAAGTTCTGGAAAGAGGTATGACCCAGATCGTGGGAACCTACGAGAACAGCCGTGACTTTGGTTTTGTGGTAAGCGACAATCCTAAATTTTCCAGGGACGTATTTATTCCGAGAAAAGATTCCCAGGGAATCAAGGACGGGGATAAGGTAGTGGTGGAAATCACCAGCTACGGAAGCAAGAACCGCAATCCGGAAGGTAAGATCGTAGAGAATCTGGGAAGCTGTCGTGCACCTGGAACAGATATCCTTGCCATTGTAAAAAGCTTTGGCATTCCAAGCGAATTTCCGGATAAAGTAATCCGTCAGGCTGACCGTGTACCAGATCATGTTCTGGATGCTGACAGGGATGGCCGACTGGATCTTCGCCATCTTCAGACCGTCACCATTGACGGAGAAGACGCCAAGGATCTGGATGATGCAGTTACTTTGACAAAGGAGAATGGCATCTATCATCTTGGTGTTCACATTGCAGATGTAAGCAATTATGTACAGGGAGGAAGTGCCCTTGACCGTGAGGCGTTGAAGCGGGGAACCAGTGTATATCTGGCAGACCGTGTAATTCCCATGCTCCCGGTACGGCTTTCCAACGGAATCTGTTCTCTGAACCAGGGGCAGGATCGTCTTACTTTAAGCTGTCTTATGGATATTGACAAAAAAGGAAATATGATTTCCCATAAGATTGCAGAGACTGTGATCTGTGTAGATGAGAGAATGAATTATACAGATGTGAAAAACATTCTGGAGGATGCTGACGAAGAGGCAAAGAAACGCTATGAAAAACTTGTTCCCATGTTTTTCCTGATGAAAGAGCTTTCTGAAATCCTTCGTGGAAACCGCCATCACAGAGGCTCCATTGATTTTGATTTTCCGGAGAGCAAGATTATCTTAAATGCAGCAGGAAGAGCCATTGACGTTAAGCCATATGAGGCAAATGTGGCAACAAGGATCATTGAGGATTTCATGCTTATGGCAAATGAGACTGTGGCAGAGGAGTGCTGCAGGGATGATATGCCGTTTGTTTACCGTACCCATGAGACTCCGGATCCCGAGAAAGTGGAGAGCCTTCTCACACTTCTTCATAATCAGGGAGTGCCGGTGCAGAAGCATGGACAGGAGATTACCCCGAAGGAGATCCAGACTATTCTGGAGAGCATTGAGGGACTTCCAAACGAGCCACAGATCAGCCGCCTTACTCTTCGAACCATGAAACAGGCGAAGTATACTACAGAATGCAGCGGCCATTTTGGACTTGCAGCGAAATATTACTGCCATTTTACTTCTCCAATCCGTCGTTATCCGGATCTTCAGATTCACAGGATCATTAAGGATAAGCTTCGGGGACGTCTGGAAAGAGAGGGAAAAACAGAGCATTATAAAGAGATTCTGGAAGATGTGGCACGCCAGTCCAGTGTGTGTGAGCGCCGGGCGGACGAAGCAGAGAGAGAATCTGACAAGCTGAAAAAAGCAGAATATATGTCTTACCATATTGGGGAAGAATTTGAAGGAATCATTTCCGGTGTTACTGGCTGGGGCTTCTATGTGGAACTTCCAAATACGGTAGAGGGACTGGTTCATGTAAATACACTGAGGGATGATTACTACACCTTTGATCAGGATGCTTACGAGTTGATCGGCGATGTGACACACAAGGTGTTTGCACTGGGACAGAAGGTGCGTGTGAGAGTTGCGGACGCAGATACCATGCTGAAGACTGTGGATTTTGTTCTGGCAGAGGAGCAAGAGTGGTAATTAGAAGTTACTGTTCATTCTGCGATCAAAAACACGCTTTGCGATGCATAGAAACTACGCTCTAGAACAGCAACCCTTTGTTTTGAACGCCCGCCTGCAGGCGGAAATCCATATAGGGAGGAACTTATGGCAAAGAAACCAGGAATCAAACTGATTGCAAATAATAAAAAGGCATTTCACGATTATTTTATAGAAGACACGTATGAGGCAGGAATTGCCCTGGCAGGAACAGAAGTAAAATCCCTGCGTATGGGAAAATGCAGCGTCAAGGAATCTTTTGTGCGGATTCAGAATGGGGAGGTTTATATCTATGGAATGAACATCAGTCCATACGAAAAAGGCAATATTTTCAATAAAGATCCCCTTCGTATCCGTAAACTTCTCCTTCACCGCAGTGAGATCAACAAGATGGAAGCCAAACTGAAGGAAAAAGGTCTTACCCTTGTGCCAATCAAGGTCTATTTCAAGGACAGCCTTGTGAAGGTGGAAATTGGTATGGCAAGAGGTAAGAAATTGTATGACAAACGTCAGGATATCGCTAAGAAAGATCAGAGACGAGAAGCAGAGCGTGATTTCAAGGTGAAGAATTTATATTAAAAACAATGGGAGCTGGGAATTTTTATGATGAAAAATTCCCGGCTTTCGTAAATTTCTGTTGAACATTTATAGGGAATCAGCTGTGAAGATGCAACATATAAAAAGTCAGACAGGTCAATATGGTATTTATTTAATATTCGCTGCACAGGCAGCATGAAAACAGTAAAAAGAGGTTGGCTATGGAAGAGAAAATAAAAGAGAAAACACAGGAAGCAAAGGAAACAAAGGAAACAACAAAAGAAAACCGCCTGATGAAAACCGTAGAGGATTCCAGAACGGAGCAGGTTCATCTGATCATGCACCAGCACTTAAATGCCGGCGGCAGATTGTTTGGAGGAATGCTGATGCAGTGGGTGGATGAGGTGTCTGGCGTGGTTGCTATGCGTCATTGCGGGACTTACCGTGTTACAACTGCAGCTGTAGATAATCTGCAGTTTAAGGAGCCCGTTTACGAGGGCGAGATCCTTGTGATGATCGGCTATGTGACCTATGTGGGAAATACCTCCATGGAAGTGGAAATTGATTCCTATGTGGAGCGCGGTGATGGAATGCGTTACCTGGTAAACCGTGCTTTTTCTGTGATGGTAGCTGTGGATAAGAATGAGCGTCCTACCCGAATCCCCGGCCTTATTATCCACACAGAAGCAGAGAAAGGTCGCCATGAGGCAGCTCTGCTCCGCAGGGATATGCGTAAAGAGCGAAGAGACGCCGGGTTTTAAACATTGAGACATGTTGTCAAAAACTATTTGAGTCAGAGATAGAGAAAACTGTCCCTGGCTCTTTTTGTTCACAGAAGAAGTACGCAGGATCTTCCTTCCCGGTGAAGGCACCAGAGAGAATGGGGAAAAGAAACCCGAGAGTTGCGGCGCGAAATCGTGCAAAGCATGATTTCTGTGCATCGCGAAGCGTGTTACTGTGAACGGAGTGAACAGTAACGAAAAGTTTAAAAATTGTATGAAATCATCCCGCGTTCGGTTGACAAGTCTGTCATACTCTGTAATAATAATGGAGAACAAAAAGTGGATATTAGAGGAGTTTAATTCCATTTTGTGGGAGGAATATAGATTATGAAAAAACGTTATGTGATTCTTGCAGCACTTTTGGTCACTGCTTTGGCAGCAGCTGGATGTGGCAAAAAAAAGACTGAAGATACAGGCAAGGATGGCCAGGTAACCGTGGCTCCTGCTGAGAATACAGATACAGCTTCAAGTGATGACAGTTCCCTGGTAGATATGCAGAAATCTGACGATGCAGATATCAAGAATGTGATTGGTGATAAGACTTCCACAGCTTCCAGGCTGATTCTTGTGAATGGTACCGGAGCTGCTGTGAAGGGACTTTACATTCGTCCGACTACGGATGACGATGATGACTGGGGCACAGAGCTGATCAATGGATTGTTTACTTTGAATGATGGCGACAAGGCTCTTTACTATTATGAGCCGGACGAGAAGGATGCAGATGGAAATGCGGTGACAAGCTATGACATCCGGATCACGTATGAGGACGAGGATTATACAGACTGCTATTTCCGTAAGCTTCCGCTGAAGACAATTTCAAAGATCACTCTTCATATGGATGGAACTGCTGAGGATGGAATTCCTTATGCTACTTATCTGACAGGAACGAGTAAGACAGAAACTTCTACCCTGAGTGAAGTGATGGCGCGTCTTGGTCTTGATGACAGCGAAGACAGTTCTGAGGATGATTCTCAGGAAACGGATACAGCACCAACGCCTACATCTGCGCCGCAGCAGTCAGGTCCTACTGCTGCACCTACATCTGCACCGCAGCCTACAAGTACTCCGGATAATAGTGGCGGCAGTAATACTGCACCGGATGATTCCAGTGCAGATAAGGCGAAACAGTATATCGGACAGCCGCTTTCCAGTCTAGTTGCAGCACTGGGAGAGGCTAACGGAAGTGATTATGAGAACGAGCCGGAGACCGGAGAGACAGGATATCATTATTATGACTCTTTCACAGTTTCTACCACTGTTGATGACAGCGGAAATGAGGTTGTTGCCGGAGTATGGTAAAATAAAAGAATAAAAAATAAGGCAGGATAAAAGCATGGAAATGAAAAGAGTTTTATTAAAATTAAGCGGCGAGGCTCTTGCCGGACCGAAGAAAACAGGATTTGACGAGGCAACTGTTCTTGCAGTAGCGAAGCAGATCAAGGCAATTTCTGATGAAGGAGTACAGATCGGCATTGTGATCGGCGGTGGAAACTTCTGGAGAGGACGTACCAGTGAGACGATAGACCGTAACAAGGCAGACCAGATCGGTATGCTTGCTACCATTATGAACTGTATTTATGTATCTGACCTTTGCAGATATACAGGTATGAAGACTGAGATTTATACACCATTTGCATGTGGTGCATTTACCAGACTGTATTCCAAGGACAGCGTAGAAGAGAGCTTTGCACAGGGCAAGCTGGTATTCTTTGCAGGCGGTACAGGACATCCGTACTTCTCTACTGATACAGCTACGGTTCTTCGTGCAGTTGAGATCGAGGCCGATGCGATTCTTCTGGCGAAGGCAGTTGATGGTATTTATGACAGCGATCCGAAGGTAAATCCTGACGCTGTGAAGTATGATGAGATCTCTATTCAGGAAGTTGTTGACAAGAAGCTTGCAGCCATGGATCTTACAGCTTCTATTATGTGTCTGGAGCAGAAAATGCCGATGATGGTATTTGCTCTTGATGAGGAGAACAGCATTATCAACACTGTTCACGGAAAATTTTCCGGAACAAAGGTTACTGTATAAGCGCGTTGCGCAGAAAATAGGATAATACTGCTACCGGCAGAAAATCATAAAGAGGGAGATTAATTTTATGGATGAAAGAATTCAGAAGTATGAAGAGAAAATGAAAAAGACATTGGGCAGCTTAGAAGCAGAGCTGACTACTATCCGTGCAGGACGTGCCAATCCGCATATCCTTGACAAGCTGACAGTAGATTACTACGGAAGCCCTACACCGATTCAGCAGGTGGCAAATATCACAGTTCCGGAAGCTCGTATGATCCAGATCCAGCCATGGGAATCCAGCCTGATCAAGGGAATTGAGAAAGCAATCCTTACTTCTGATCTTGGTCTGAACCCGAATAACGATGGAAAAGTAATCCGTCTTGTTTTCCCGGAGCTTACCGAGGAACGCCGTAAAGATCTGGTTAAAGATGTTAAGAAAAAAGGTGAGGCAGCTAAGGTTGCTGTCCGCAACATCCGCCGTGATGCCAACGATGCATACAAGAAGCTGAAAAAAGAAGAGGATGTATCTGAGGACGAGATCAAAGAGTTAGAGGACAAAGTTCAGAAGCTTACAGACAAATACATCAAGGATGTAGATGCTGCAGTAGAAGCAAAAGGTAAGGAGATTATGACTGTATAAGGGCATATTACCTGAAGCGCAGAGCCGTTTGGACTAAAAATCTGCAAAACAGGATCCTTTTATAAAGAAACAGCAAAAAGAGCTCTTTAAAAAGAGCTCTTTTCTGCCCTTTTGTATGAAATTGTACGAATAATCTGAACGCTTATAACGAAAAAAGAAAAACAAAATACAAGGAGAAAAATATGAACGTACCCAATCATATTGCCATTATTCTGGACGGCAATGGCCGCTGGGCAAAGGCAAAGGGACTGCCCCGCGGCTATGGACATGTTAAGGGCTGCGCCAATCTGGAGCAGGTCTGCTATGATATTAAAGATCTGGGCGTGAAATATCTGACAGTATATGCTTTTTCCACGGAAAACTGGAAACGCTCCAGAGAAGAAGTGGATGGGCTTATGAAGCTGTTTCGCAGCTATCTGAAGAAATGTATCAAGATATCCCGGGATAATAAGATGAAAATCAAAATTATCGGCGACATCTCTGCTTTTGCACCGGATATTCAGGAAAGCATCCGTAAACTGGAGGAGTTTTCTAAGGATTATGATGAGCTATACTTCCAGATTGCCATGAATTATGGAAGCCGCGATGAGATTACAAGAGGAATGCGAAAGATGGCACAGGATGTGGCGGATGGAAAAGTTTCTCCGGATCAGATCACAGAGGATACGATTGGAAGCTACCTGGATACTGCAGGAGTTCCGGATCCAGATCTTCTGATACGCACCAGCGGAGAACAGAGACTTTCCAATTTCCTTATGTGGCAGCTGGCTTATACGGAATTTTATTTTACAGACGTGGCATGGCCGGATTTCCATAAAGCAGAATTAGTACAGGCTATTGAGAAATATAATCAAAGAGACAGAAGATATGGCGGTGTGAAGGAGGAGTAAGATGTTTAAAACACGTCTTTTAAGCGGTATTGTGCTGGTCGCAGTTGCGCTTCTGACTATTATCAGTGGAGGTTATGTGCTGTTTTTTACACTGCTTGGGATCTCTCTGATCGGAATGCAGGAGCTTTATAAGGTTATGAAGGTCCGGGAAGACCATTTTAATGCCCTGGAAATTGCAGGCTATCTTGGAGCTGTGATCTACTATGTGCTGATGTCGCTGGATTTTGAAAAATATGGAATGATGGGCGTGATCATTTCGTTCATGATGTTTATGTTCGTTTACGTATTTACTTATCCCAAGTTCAAGGCAGATCAGGTAATGCCGGCGTTCTTTGGGGTGGTATACGTGGCTGTGATGCTCTCCTTTATTTATCTTACCAGGAACCTTCCAGATGGAAAATTTCTGGTATGGCTGATCTTTTTATGCTCCTGGGGATGCGATACCTGCGCATATTGTGTGGGAATGCTGATCGGCAGGCACAAAATGGCACCAATCCTCAGCCCGAAGAAATCAGTAGAAGGTGGAGTAGGCGGCGTGGCAGGCGCTGCGCTTCTGGGCGCAATTTATGCAGCAGCAACTGGCGGAAAGATTGCAGAGTATGCGCTGATTTGTGCAGTCGGAGCACTGATCTCCATGGTTGGAGACCTGGCTGCTTCTGCTATTAAGAGAAATCAGGGAATCAAGGACTATGGCAAACTGATCCCGGGACACGGTGGAATCCTGGACAGATTTGACAGTGTGATCTTTACAGCTCCGGCTATTTATTTCCTGGCGAAGCTTGTGCTGGGAATCTGATTCAGGATTGGCAGCGGGAGGTATAAAGGAATAAGAAGTGTGGAAATGATAAGATGTGATTTGTCCCTGAAATGGACTGAGAGGAATTTCAAATGAAGAAAATTGCAATTTTAGGCTCAACTGGTTCCATCGGTACACAGACCCTGGATGTAGTGAGAGCTAACGGCGATATAGAGGTGCTGGGAATCAGTGCAGGAAGAAATGTGAAAATGCTGGAAGAACAGGCAAGAGAGTTTCATCCTCAGCTGATTGCAGTGTGGGATGAAAATGCGGCAAAGGACCTGGCAGTCCGTCTTGCGGATATGGATGTAAAAATTGTGTCTGGTATGGAGGGACTTCTGGAGCTTGCGCGTATGCCCCAGACAGACATTCTGGTTACCGCTGTTGTGGGAATGATTGGAATCCGTCCTACAATGGAGGGAATCAAGGCGGGCAAGGACATTGCCCTTGCAAACAAAGAAACATTGGTAACAGCAGGTCATCTGATCATTCCGATGGCAAAAGAGCATGGAGTTCAGATCCTTCCGGTAGACAGTGAGCACAGTGCTATTTTCCAGGCTCTTCATGGGGAAAAGCGGGCGCAGGTTGAGAAGCTTCTGATCACAGCTTCCGGTGGTCCCTTCCGTGGAAGAAAAAGAGAAGAACTGGAACATGTGACGCTTGCAGATACCCTGAAGCACCCGAACTGGGTAATGGGACAGAAGATCACAGTAGATTCTGCAACCCTGGTCAATAAAGGTCTGGAGGTTATGGAAGCCAGATGGCTGTTTGATGTGGATTTGGATCATATTCAGGTTGTTGTCCAGCCAAAGAGCATTATCCATTCGATGGTAGAGTTTAAAGATGGTGCGGTTATGGCGCAGCTTGGAACTCCGGATATGCGGCTTCCAATCCAGTACGCACTCTATTATCCGGAACGCAGATATCTGGATGGAGAGAGACTGGATTTCCATAAATTGAAAGAGATTACTTTTGAAGATCCGGATATGGACACATTCCTGGGGCTTCCAATGGCTATGGATGCTGCAAGAAAAGAAGGCAGTATGCCTACTGTGTTTAACGCAGCAAATGAGCTGGCTGTGAAGAAGTTTTTACAGGAAAAAATCGGCTTTCTGGATATTTACGACATTATTGCACAGTCTATGGAAAGACATACAGTGATCCGGAATCCGGAGCTGGAGGAGATACTGGCAGTAGAAGACGAGACTTATAAATGGATTGAAAGCAGGTGGTAGGTTGAAGATTATTCTGGCATTATTGATTTTCAGTGCGATCATTCTTTTTCATGAGCTGGGGCATTTCCTTCTTGCAAAGAAAAATAAGATCGTAGTAACGGAGTTTTCTCTTGGAATGGGACCAAGGCTGCTTAGCACAGAGAAGAATGGAACAAGGTATTCTCTGAAGCTTTTGCCCCTTGGCGGTTCCTGTGCCATGCTGGGAGAAGATATGGAGGATGAGTCCAAGGGAACTTTCAATGGTGCACCAGTGTGGGGAAGAATCGCTACAGTTGCAGCAGGACCGGTATTTAACTTTATCCTGGCCTTTGTGTTTGCAGTGCTCATTGTTACGCTGGTGGGCTATGACCCGGCAGAGGTTACGCAGGTGGAGAGTGGTTCTACTGTGGCTGAAGCTGGTCTTCAGGAAGGGGATATTATCAAAGAATATCAGGGGTATCATATTGATCTGGCAAGAGATCTTTATCTGTATATGTATCTGAATAATCCACAGGAGGATGAGACCATTCATATGACTGTGGAGAGGAATGGCAAAGATGTGGAGTTGGCCTTCAAACCAGACGTACAGGTGAGATACCTTCTTGGCTTTAACAGAAAGAGTACCGATTCTCTTGAGGTGGCATCCCTGATTCCGGGAATGGGCTTATCTGAAACTGGTGTGGAGCCTGGGGACGTGATCACTTCCATTAATGGTACCAGACTGGAGAGTTCGGACGATTATACTGCATATCTTGCAGAGCATCCTCTCACAAGTGAGCCTGTGACCATTACTTATGAGCGTGATGGCCTGGAATACAACGCTGAGGTAACTCCATCGGAGTCCCGCACAGCAGTGCTTGATTTTTCTTATAATCTGGCGTACACGAAGACACATGGATTTGAAGTGCTGAAGTATGGAACACTGGAAGTAAAATATATGATCCGCTCTACCTTACTCAGCCTGAAAGAGCTTCTTACCGGCGGACTGGGCGTAAAGGATTTAAGCGGTCCGGTTGGCGTAGTTGATGCAATTGGCAGCACCTATGAGGCAAGTAAGAGTGAGGGCATGCTGACAATCTGGGTAAATATGCTGTATATGGCAGCTCTTTTATCTGCAAACCTTGGTGTTATGAACCTGCTTCCGCTTCCTGCACTGGATGGTGGCCGGCTTGTATTTCTGATTATCGAGGCTATCCGGAGAAAACCGGTGAACAGACAGATTGAGGGCATGGTTCATTTTGCAGGTTTGATGGTGTTGATGCTTTTGATGGTTGTAGTTATGTATAATGATATTTTGAAGATTTTTTAATCTTTTTGAAATGAAAAAGCTGTAAAAAAATGAAAGCGAAGGCTATGTGTATCAAACGGATATGCATAGCCTTTTTTGATGCAGCAGACGATTCTGCAGCAAATTCCTATTACCCAAAAAAGCTTTTCCAGGCAGTGAGAGGAAATAACGGAAATGCAGATGAGGGGGATGGTCTGCTGCAGGCGGCAAATCTTGCAAGGGGATTCCTTTTTATAGGGAAAACTTCCGAATATGTAGTAATAAAAACTACATAATAAAGTGTCGAATAAAAGTAAAACTTGACATAAAAACAATAATGCTTTATACTAAAATAGTTTTAAAATCAAACTAAATTAAAGCATGGAGGATATTGTTTTGGATAGAGAATACAAAAGCAGTTTGAGATGTTTGAAAATTGGAGATAAGGTGGCAGAACTTCCTATTATTCAAGGGGGAATGGGCGTGGGAGTGAGCCGTAGCTCCCTGGCTGGCGCGGTGGCAGCAGAAGGAGGAGTGGGAGTTATTTCCACAGCTCAGATTGGATATGATGAGGCTGGCTTTGAGAAAGACCAGGCGGGATGCAATCTGAAGGCAATAAGAAAGCACATATGGAAGGCAAGGGAGATTGCCAAGGGAAAAGGGCTGGTCGGTGTTAATATTATGGTAGCGCTGAAACATTATAAAGAGCATGTAAAGGAAGCTGTGGAATGTGGTGCAGATGTGATCATCAGTGGCGCAGGACTTCCCATGAATCTGCCAGAGCTGGTACCGGAGTTTTGCAGAACAAAGATTGCGCCTATTGTTTCTTCAAAAAGGGCAGCAAATCTGATTCTGAAAATGTGGGCACATCGATATAACCGGACTGCAGATCTGATCGTAGTGGAAGGACCGGAGGCAGGAGGACACCTGGGATTTTCCAGGGATCAGCTGGCTCACAGGGATGAGATGGATTTTGACCAGGAAATCCGGGATATTATTGCATGTAAAAAGGAATATGAGGAAAAGTTTGGCCGGGAAATTCCAGTGGTAGTTGCTGGCGGAATTTTTGACCGGAAAGATATTGATCATGCTATGGCACTTGGGGCAGATGGTGTGCAGATCGCAAGCCGGTTTGTGGCGACAAAGGAATGCGATGCCGATGAAAGGTATAAACAGGCGTATGTAAATGCAAGGAAAGAAGATGTGCAGATTATCCAGAGCCCTGTAGGAATGCCTGGAAGGGCGCTTTGCAATCCTTTTATGAAACTGGTAGAGAATGGACGGATTCCAGTAAAGAAGTGCTATAACTGCCTGGAAAAATGTAATCCAGGACAGGTTCCGTACTGCATTACCAAGGCATTGATCGATGCGGTGGAGGGAGATGTAGAGAATGGATTGATGTTCTGTGGGGCAAATGTTGGAAGGATTGACAAAATTACTTCAGTGCATGAATTGATGCGGGAATTGGCAGAAGGCTGATGGTTAGCCGGTTCCTATATGGTGATGTTGCTGACAAACGGCATGTCCGTTTAGATTATAAGGTTTAGATTAGAATTTTATGGCGGGAGAGAAAATCCCGCCATATTATGTTTATTGTAATTCTGCAATCCGGGTGACGCCTACGTAAATTTCCTGAATTTTGTACCAGGTGGTATAATCTACGATTCCGGTTTCCGGAAGACCGAAAATATTCTGGAATTTGCGGACAGAGGCCTGAGTCTGGGCACCATAGATTCCGTCCGGATTTACTTTTGGAAGAGCAGGGTAGGCCTGGCTGATAGCATTTAGCTGTTCCTGAAGCTGGAGTACTTTGCTGCCGGAAGCACCAATATCCAGGTCATATCCTGGCCAGGAGGAAGGAATCCCGGAGACTTCTTCTGCCACATTGATATACATATCGTTTCCGTAGAAATACCGTAGGATTTCAATAGCAGAATATCCCTGGTCTCCAAGCCGCTTGCTTCCCCACTGTGTCATCCATCCTCTGTCCCGGCACTGCACCCGCTCTCCGTCGCAGTACTGGGTAAGAATTGGCTGACGGACGTTAGGACGGGATAGATAATTCTCGAAAAGTTCGTCTACAATGCGGTCGATAGAGTCAAAGATGTTTCGTCCGCGGATCCATTTGTGGTCGTAGGCGGTGGAGGAGGTGATGGTGTAGTCTTTCCCTTTATTGCGGTACCACTCCGTGTATACCCGGTTTAGGGTAAAGGACATAATTGCCAGGATGTTGGCGCGGATAGTGTCGTCAGGCCAGGTGGCATAGATTTCGCTGCTTGCTACATTTTTGATATAGTCGCGGTAGCGGACATAATAATTAGAGGCGGAGTTATCACCTACAGGCCCATCGTGCACTACAATGTATTCCGGAATTACGACCTTGCTTAGAACAATTTCGCCAGTTTCGTGTACTGGTTTAATTTCAGATTCCTGTATTTTTGGTGGATATTCATAGAAAAGTGTATGGGGAGGAATGACAATTCTGTTTTCCGAAACAGTGTCTTGCCTGGGATTCAGAAGGACAGGCTGTTTGGCCAGAACCGCAGGCAAGACTTCTGTGCCTGCGATTTCCTCCTGGTGAAAATCCTCGGCTTTGATCTGCATGGAATATTCTGCATAAGGCTGCGCCTCCTCGGAAGCATTCAGGCTGTATTCCAGAGGAGGCGTTTTTAATTGAAGGACAGGGGTGTTGCCGGAAGAATCCGTGCGGACTTCTTCAATGACACTGTTTGGATCACCTGTATAAGAAATACGGACCAGTGCATTTTCCACAGGGCGGTTGTCTGTTTTTGAATGGACCGTTATCTGTAAGGTACCCTGGTCTACATTTTCCTGCTGTGCACATAAGGCTTTTCTGTAATACATGGACGACCTCATAAAATGCTCTTCCAGGTATTATATGCTAAAAATGCAATTGTGAAAACATAATTCAGGGATGTTTGTGGGGATGAGAATATATTATAATAGTAAAGAGGCAGCAGGACAGCGGTGCCTACGGTGAAAAAAACGAAAGAAGGAATAAAATGAAACACTTAAGAAAACAAATTGCAGGCTATCTTTTAACGCTTATTCTGCTTATGGCAGGAATCGTATTCCCTGGAAGTGGGGAAAAGGTTCTGGCATCTGGCGGCAGCATGACTGTGCATTTCCTGGATGTGGGACAGGGATTATCCATTCTGGTGCAGTCAGAGGGACAGAATCTGCTGTATGATGGTGGTCCAAGAAGCGCGTCCAGCTATGTGGTGTCCTATTTGCAGGAGCAGAATGTGTCAGAAATTGATTATCTGATTTCATCCCATTACGATGAGGATCATGTGAGCGGACTGATTGGCTGTCTGAATGCATTTCAGGTGGACAATGTGATTGGAGCAGATTATATCCATGATTCTTCCCTTTATGGCTCTTTTATGGATGCAGTGGCAGCACATGGGCTTGAAGTACAGCATCCGGCAGTGGGGGCGGAGTATACATTTGGCTCGGGAGAATTTACAATTCTTTCTCCAAAGGAAATCAGCAAAGAGAGTAATGCTAATTCGGTGGCAATTAAGCTGACGAATGGAGAAAACAGTTTCGTTTTTACCGGGGATGCAGATTTTAACTGTGAGGCAGATATGGTGAATTCCGGGCTTGATCTGAGCTGCGACGTGTTAAGTGTGGGCCATCATGGATCTGCTACATCCACAAGCTGGGATTTTCTTCAGGCTGCAGTTCCGGAATTTGCAGTGATCAGCTGCGGCGCAGGAAATATGTATGGTCATCCGCATGCGGATACCATGGAAAAACTGTCAGATATGGGAATTCAGGTATATCGCTCTGATGAACAGGGAACCATTGTAGCTTCTTCGGATGGAAGTGCTATTACCTGGAGTGCAGATCCTTGCAATGATTATACTTCAGGTGATGGAGAAACAGCTGGGCAAAGTGAAGGGGAGAATGGATTTACAGCTGAAGATAATAGCGGAACTGATGCAGCTGCAGCATCAGAAAAGTCAGAACAGATTGCTGCAGCAGATGACAGTCAGGAGGAAATGGTATGGATATCTGCTACAGGAAGTAAATATCACAGTATTCCTGACTGTGGAAATATGAATCCGGATAAGGCATATCAGGAGCCAGTCTCACAGGCTGAGGCTCAAGGATATGAAGCTTGTAAGAAGTGCTTTTGATTATATATATTTAACCGAAATTTTCCATTATATTTCGGAATATCCCTTTTTTATTTGGGGAAATTCTGGTATACTAGAGCGTGTTTGAAAAAGGCTTTCTGCAAGATGTGCGTCACAATTTGTGGGAGATTTTGCCCGAATGAGGGCGCCGTAGCGGGCTACGGCAACCGAATTCGGGCAAAATATACCGCAAAGTGGGGCGTGCAGATTGCGGGAATGATTTTTCAAACAGGCTCTAAAGTGTATGCTTAGTAGAACGTACGGAATATAAAATATAATAACTGTGTAGTTTTCGGACCGTAATCCGTGAGGGCTCCGGCAGTTATAAATAAATTGGTGGTGTAAAATTAGTGAGTGAACAGAAAAGAGTAATTTATACAAAGGAGGAACTGGCTGCGAAGGTAAAGGTTCCGGCTATCGTGGAGCAGGATCTGAAGCGCATTATCAGTGATCGCCTGGAACAATGCGGTCTGTATTACAGATGCTTTTCCAGAATCAAGACAGCTTCTTCTATGGCTCATAAATTTGCTCTGAAAGATTATGGCGCGGAGAATAAGAAACTGCAGGACCTGGTAGGTGTCCGTATTAACCTGTATTTTGATGATGATGTAGAAATCTGCCAGAATATTGTGGAAAATACCTTTGATGTGATTGGCTGGTCCACTTCGGAAAGAAGCGAGGAGGAGTTCAAACCTACGAAATTAAACGGCGTGTGCCGTCTTCCGGAATATTTGCGATCAGAAATTTCAACAGAGACCTGGGATATGTATATTGATGATACCTTCGAGATTCAGATTAAGACCATGTTTTTCGAGGGCTGGCATGAGATCGAGCACGATATGCGCTATAAAGGAGAGGAACTGTGGAAGAATTACAAGGGCTTTTCCAGATACTTTAACAGTATTCTGGCAACTTTGGAGCTTTGTGATAAATCCATGGTTACCCTGTTTGAGGATCTGGGACATTCCCTTTATAAATCAGGCAGATGGAGTGATATGATCAAGAGCCATTTCCGCCTGAAACTGGGAGAGGGACAGCTTTATCCTGAGGTGGCGAAGCTTCTGGATGAGGATTGTGACCAGCAGGTGGAGAACCTGGCCAAGCGTATTTATAAGACCAGCAAGCAGACACTGGTAGATCAGCTGCTTCACCGCAGCCGCAAGGTACCGATCAATGTAAATACGATCATTGCCCTGTTAAACGACAGTCAGTTCCACGACAGTCGTCTGACAGCTATTTTTAAGGAACGTGATGTTTATAATGATGGTCGCGAGGAGAGCCTCGGAGAATCCTGGCATTATGAGATGAAGCCTCTTATCCGCCACAACGTGTTCCAGATGTGCACACAGGTGGATGGAAGCCGTCTGAAGGAAGAGAAACCGGCATCTGCTGCAGAGATTTTCCAGCAGGCAGCAGATGCGATATATGGCTGGATCGTGGGGAAATATGGCGGTCTGTTTAAGGAAATGCCACAGAAGACCAGTACTTATCATGCTGACATTCTGGCTTATCATGTAGCTGTGAATTATGATCCGGACAATCATCGGCTGAATATGCATGTAAGACATATGGATATGGAAGTGGGCGGCAGAATCTGGTATTCAGAAGCCGGACTTGAAGTGTCGCGTCAGGATGAAGTGATTCTGAAGGTTTGCAATGGATATGCACAGCCGGAGAGAGAACACACCATCCAGGACCCGGGAGTAACTTTCTTCAGTTATCCTGGATATTATAAGACGATTGTTGACAATATCGGAATTGTAAATGGAATCGAATGTTCTAACAGAAGACGTATTTTGCGAGAGGATATGTTTGGGAATCTTATTGCAGCGTTGAAAGATTCAGGGCGTTTATTCCCTGTTGTTGTGATCGTCTCAAGAGAAACTGCAGACGGAATGATGGATGAGGATTGGCTGGGCCAGTTCCGTGTATCTGATTTTACAAGGACTGTATGGCGATATTCTCATGTATTTACGGCGCATGAGTCTGTTGGAAAGAAATTTCTGAAACTTGCAGGAATTGATATTCGCCAGATTGATGATATCCCAAGGCTTTATATTTTCTGGCCGGGCGGAGATGTGGACGACTATGGTCCGGAGGATGTTACCAACTGTAGCTTTGGCCGTCACCTTGAGGCAAGAGGCGATGCCCGCACCTATGATATTGTGCGTGGCGGACAGGCGTTCTATCATAAGATCGTTACAGATTTAAGAGAATGGAATATTTCTGCTGATATGTGGGAAGGATTTAAGCTGGAGACAGTGACAGAACTTCCGAAATAGAATGATAAAAGTACACCGGTAATAAAAAAGACCTGCAAAACGGATGGTTTGCAGGTCTTTTTTACTTTTAAGCAATAAAAAATGCGGAAGATGGGACTTGAACCCACACAAGCGCAATGCTTACAAGATCCTTAGTCTTGCTCGTCTGCCAGTTCCGACACTTCCGCATATCGCATTTCACAGAGATAAAAATCTCTACGCGATCAGATATTAAATTGTAACTACTTACGTAGTACATGCGGAAGATGGGACTTGAACCCACACAAGCGCAATGCTTACAAGATCCTTAGTCTTGCTCGTCTGCCAGTTCCGACACTTCCGCATATCGCATTCATAGAGGAAAAACCTCTGCGCGATAAAATATGAAATTGTGACTATTAAATAGTCATGCGGAAGATGGGACTTGAACCCACACGAGCGCAATGCTCACAAGATCCTTAGTCTTGCTCGTCTGCCAGTTCCGACACTTCCGCATATCGCGTTTCTCGGAGAAAGATTTCTTTCTCGCTGCGACGGATATTAGTATAACAAAGGGGTATATGATTGTCAACACATTTTTTAAAAAAATTAAAAATTTTCAAGTTTTTTTTGAAAAAAAGAGGAATTTGAAATTTTGTGTAGAATATAATTAATAGGAGGAAGATTATCGGCGTACCTGTCAGTCTTTGGAGGATAGAAGATATATGAATATCAGAGAGAGCATGGAAGAAAGAGAACTGGAACTGCTGAGTCCTTATGCCGCATACAGTGGATGTTCCAGAGGAAGAGACCGGGAGGAAGAAGAGTGTGACGTCCGGACGGTTTACCAGAGAGACCGGGACAGGATCCTGCATAGCAAAGCTTTTCGCAGGATGAAGGATAAGACTCAGGTTTTTCTGGCTCCGGAAGGAGATCATTACAGGAACCGGCTGACGCACACTCTGGAGGTATCCCAGATCGCACGTACTATAGCTAAGGCACTTCGCCTGAATGAGGATCTTGTGGAGGCGATTGCACTGGGACACGACCTTGGTCACACGCCTTTCGGACATTCAGGAGAGACCGCACTTAATACCGTTCATCCTGAGGGCTTTGCCCACTACCGTCAGAGCGTCCGCGTGGTGGAAGTACTGGAGAAGAATGGAGACGGACTGAATCTTACCTGGGAGACAAGAGACGGAATCCTGAATCACCGTACCAGCGGTCATCCGTCCACTTTGGAGGGACAGGTAGTCCGCTTTTCTGATAAGATTGCCTATGTTCATCATGATATGGACGATGCCCAGAGAGCTGGGATCATTACAGAGAATGATATTTCTGCCAGTCTCAGGGAGTTTCTTGGACAGACCACAAGAGAAAGGTTGAATACCTTTGTACATGATGTGATTGAGCACAGCATTGACCAGCCTTCCATTCAGATGTCTGCTCCTGTAGAGCAGGCACTCATGGATCTTCGATCAGAGATGTTCCAGAAAGTATATCTGAATCCCATTGCGAAGCGTGAGGAATCCAAGGCAATCAAAATGCTGACAGAATTATACGCCTATTACATAGATCACCCGGAAGCAATGTCCAGGGAGTACGTTGCTCTTATTGAGAAAAAGGGAGTTCCCAAAGACCGGGCGGTATGTGACTGGCTGTCAGGAATGACGGATCAGTATTCCATGAAGAAATTCAAGGAGATTTTCATACCAAGAGCCTGGGAGGTTTATTAGAACGTGGACAAAACTCTTGCAATGAGATATAATATTTATTTACGCGAAAGATGTCGCATTTTCTTGGATATGCGGCATATCAAATCAAAGGAGGATAAGCATGCGCTATTCCGACGATATCATTGAAGAAGTGCGAATGAAAAATGATATTGTAGACGTGATATCCCAGTATGTAAGACTGACCAGAAGAGGAAGCTCCTATTTTGGTCTGTGTCCTTTTCATAATGAGAAGACCCCTTCCTTTTCCGTAACGCCGTCCAAGCAGATGTATTACTGCTTCGGCTGCGGAGCTGGAGGAAATGTATACAATTTTGTAATGCAATATGAGAATTATTCATTTGGAGAAGCACTTTCCCATCTGGCAGAGCGTGCCGGTGTGGAACTTCCCAAGATCGAATATTCCAAGGAGGCAAGGGCGAAAGCGGAGAAGCGCGCAGCCTTGCTTGAGATCAATAAGAAAGCGGCTCAGTATTTTTATTACCAGCTGCGCCGTGAAGGTGGAAAAAATGCCCACGATTATCTTACAGGCAGAGGTCTCAGCGAAGAGACGATCAGGAAATTCGGTCTGGGGTATTCAGACAAGTACAGTGATGACCTGTATAAATATCTGAAATCCCAGAATTACAGTGATGAACTTCTTCGGGAATCCGGCCTTTTCAATGTGGATGAACGCCAGGGCATGTATGACAAATTCTGGAATCGTGTTATTTTTCCAATCATGGATGTCAATAACAGGGTGATTGGATTTGGCGGGCGAGTGATGGGAGACGGCAAGCCCAAGTACCTGAATTCGCCAGAGACCCGTATTTTTGACAAGAGCCGTAATCTGTACGGATTGAATATAGCCAGAACCACCAGGAAAAATTACCTGATCCTGTGCGAGGGCTACATGGATGTAATCTCCATGCACCAGGCAGGATTTACCAATGCAGTGGCTTCTCTGGGAACGGCGCTTACATCCGGACATGCCAGTCTGGTGAAGAGGTATACACAGGAAGTGCTTCTTCTTTACGATAGTGATGAAGCTGGTGTAAAAGCCGCCTTGCGAGCCATTCCCATTCTACGGGAAGCCGGCGTGAATTCCAGAGTGGTGAATTTACGGCCTCACAAGGATCCTGATGAATTTATCAAAGCAGAAGGCGCAGAGGCTTTTGAGAAAAGGCTGGAGGCAGCTACGGACAGCTTTATGTTCCGGGTAAGTATTGCTTCCGGTGATTTTCCTATGGATGAGCCACAGGGACAGAACCGGTTTTTTGAGCGGTGTGCCCAGTATCTTCTGGAACTTTCTGATGAACTGGAGCGGAATCTGTATATTGAAGCAATTGTAAAAGAATACCGCAGATATGGAATCAGTGTGGAAGACCTTCGGAAGCGTGTAAACACCCTTGCTCTGAAGGGTACGCCTGCAGAGAAGCGTATCCAGCCAAAATCCGGCGGCTCTCCAATGAGAAAAAAGGAGAGCGCGGCAGATAAATCCCAGAAGCTGATGCTTACCTGGCTGGTTACCTATCCGGCAATTTTTGATACTGTGGAGAAATATCTTTCCCCTTCAGATTTTGTAGTTCCTCTTTATAAAGAGGTGGCAGAAATGCTCTGGAAGCAGCACGAAGAGGGAGATGTGAATCCGGCCAGACTTCTGAATGCTTTTACAGACAGTGAAGAGCAGAAAGAGGTGGCCTCTCTCTTTAATGCCACGATCCACCTTGAGACAAAGGAGGAACAGCAGAGAGCATTTTCCGATGCTTTGATCCGCATTAAACAGGAGAGTCTGGCGGAGAAAAATAAAAACTGGGATCCTGCAGATATGGGGGCTTTACAGGAGCTTGTAAAGGCCAAGAAGGATCTGGAGGAGCTTGGAAGAAAAAGGCAGCAATTGCATATTTCTTTTGAATAAGGATAAAATATTAACACTATATGGAGGTTAGAGTACCTATGGAAATGAATATGGGCAAATTCAGTGAGAAACTGGTGGGACTTCTGGAGCTTGCAAAAAAGAAGAAAAACGTACTGGAATATCAGGAAATTAGTGATTATTTCAAAGACCAGCCACTGGATGCGGAACAGATGGACAAGATCTTCGATTTCCTTGAGGCAAGTGGGGTAGATGTGCTGCGTATCACAGAGAACAGTGCAGATGACCTTATGCTGGACGATGACATGGATATTGATGGCCTGGACGATGAGGAAGAAGTAGAGCTGGACAAGATCGATCTTTCTGTTCCGGAAGGTGTGAGCATTGAGGATCCGGTTCGTATGTATCTGAAAGAAATTGGTAAAGTTCCGCTTCTTTCAGCAGAAGAAGAAATCGAGCTTGCAAAGAAAATGGAACAGGGCGACGAAAATGCCAAGAAGCGTCTGGCAGAAGCCAACCTTCGTCTTGTTGTCAGCATTGCAAAGCGTTATGTAGGACGTGGAATGCTTTTTCTGGATCTGATTCAGGAAGGTAACCTTGGTCTTATCAAGGCTGTCGAAAAATTTGATTACCGAAAGGGTTACAAGTTCAGTACCTATGCTACCTGGTGGATCCGTCAGGCTATCACAAGAGCCATTGCAGACCAGGCGCGTACCATTCGTATTCCGGTTCATATGGTTGAGACGATCAACAAGCTGATCCGCGTTTCCAGACAGTTACTCCAGGAGCTTGGACGTGAACCTACTCCGGAGGAAATCGCGGAAGAGATGGACATGCCGGTTGACCGCGTGCGTGAGATCCTGAAGATTTCCCAGGAGCCGGTTTCTCTGGAGACCCCTATTGGTGAAGAGGAGGACAGCCATCTTGGAGATTTCATCCAGGATGACAATGTTCCGGTTCCGGCTGATGCTGCAGCATTTACTCTTTTGAAGGAACAGCTGGTAGAAGTTCTTGGCACTCTTACTGAGAGAGAACAGAAGGTTCTTCGCCTTCGTTTCGGGCTTGATGATGGACGTGCAAGAACACTTGAGGAAGTTGGCAAGGAGTTTAATGTTACCAGAGAGCGTATCCGTCAGATTGAGGCAAAGGCTCTTCGTAAGCTCCGTCACCCAAGCCGCAGCCGCAAGCTGAAGGATTATCTGGATTAAGGAGAGGACTATGCAGTTATCCTTACGACTGTCTGCAATCGCAGACCTGGTGACAGAAGGAAACCGGCTGGTAGATGTGGGATGCGATCATGGATATCTGCCGGTATACCTGATACAGCAGAAAAAAATTCCATCCGCCATTGCAATGGATGTGCGAAAAGGGCCACTTTCCAGGGCACAGGAACATATCCGGCAGTATGGACTGGAGGAATACATACAGACCCGGCTCTCAGACGGACTTGAAGGCTTGAAAGCCGGAGAGGGTGACACCCTTGTGATCGCAGGTATGGGCGGTCCCCTTATGGAAAGGATTCTCACAGATGGCAGGTCTGTGAGAAATTCTTTCTCTGAGCTGATTTTACAGCCACAGTCCGACATTCCCCATTTTCGCAGATTTATCCAGTCTGAAGGCTGGGAGATCACAGAAGAGAAAATGGTGGAAGAGGATGGGAAATTTTATCCCATGATGCGGGTGGTGCCTGGGGAAAATGTTCACAGCAGTTTGAAACTTAACGTGGATTCTTTCCCAAAAAATACGTCTGTGAAAGCTGCTTCTTCTGAGAACCTACATGCTGATGAATGGGCAGAAATGCCGGAAAATCCAGCTGCTTACACCTTGGAGGAAGCCTTTGGCAAATATCTTCTTCAGGAAAAGAACCAGGTGCTTTACCATTATCTTCAGCGGGAATCCCGGATCCGCTCCCAGATTCTGGACCAATTGGAAACGGCACCGAAGGCAGAGGCAGTTACTGCCCGCATTTTGGAAGTAAAGGAGGAGGCGCAGCTGATCGCTGCTGCGCTGGCAGAATATGAAGGTTAAAGAACTGACAGAATGGCTGGGAGGAAATTTTCCGGCAGCAGTTGCAGAGGACTGGGATAATGTGGGACTTCTTACAGGAGATGACGAGAGTGAGGTAAAACATGTCTTTCTTGCCCTTGATCTTACCGAAGCGGTGTTAGACGAGGCTATCCAGGCTGGCGCTGACATGATCGTTACCCATCATCCTATGATCTTTTCCGGTATTAAGAAGATTAACAATCATAGCTTTACAGGACGGAAAATTATCAGTCTGGTGCGCCATGGAATATCTTATTATGCGATGCACACCAACTATGATATTCTGGGAATGGCAGATTTAAGTGCCGGATATCTGGAACTGTCAGATACGAAGGTACTTTGTGCCACCGGGGAAAAAGACGGAGAGCCCATTGGCTTTGGGCGTGTGGGAAATCTGCCTTGTGAGATGACATTAAAGGAGTACGCCCTTCTTGTAAAAAAGAACCTGAAGCTTTCAGATGTGAAAGTGTACGGAAATCTGGAACAGACTGTGAAAACGGCTGCCGTATGTACCGGCTCTGGTAAAAGTATGATCCAGGATGTGCTTGCTGCCGGGGCTGATGTATATGTGACAGGTGATATTGACCACCATACCGGAATTGACACCGTAGCCCAGGGGCTTGCAATCATTGACGCAGGTCATTACGGTACGGAATATATTTTTATGGAAGATATGAAGGAAAGACTGGCAAAAGCGTTTCCGGAGCTTACAGTCAGCTGCGCAAAGGTGAGAAGCCCGTATACGATATTATAAGGTTAAGACCTGGTGTGGATGGGCGTGATGGTGTTCGCCCACCCGGAGATAAAATGAGTTGTCAGAATAATATTGTCTGGTTTGGGAAAATGTGATTTATGTTTAGCCTAATTGATCTTTCAGATCAGAAAAGGAGATTTTATGGATCATGCAGTGAAACTTACGATCAATGGGGAAACCAGAGAGTTTCCCATGGGAATTACCTATAAAGAAGTTGTAAAAGAGTATGAAAAGACCAGCCCGGCCCCTGTTATTCTTGTAATTGCAGGAGGTAAGATCTGTGAGCTTCATAAAAAAGCGGAACGGGACGGCGAAGTCCGGCTGGTTACCACAAAAGACAGCATTGGAAATAAAACCTATAAGCGAACTGCATGTCTGGTGCTTTTAAAGGCAATTTATGATCTTGCAGGCAAAGAAAAAGTAGATAAAGTGGTGCTTCATTATTCTGTAGGAAGCGGTTTTTACTTTACCATGGCGGGAGAACAGAAGCTGGATCAGGCATTTCTTGACCAGGTAAAGAAGCGGATGACAGAACTGGTGGAGCAGAAAATCCCGGTGAAGAAACGAAGTGTAGGAACGGATGAAGCAATTGCACTTTTTCATCATCACAGAATGTATGATAAAGAGAAGCTGTTCCGCTATCGCAGGGTTTCCAGGGTGAATATTTACAGCATAGAGAATTTTGAGGACTATTTTTACGGGGCAATGGCTTACGATACCGGTTATGTGCCATATTTTGACCTGAAGCTGTATGATGAAGGCTTTGTGCTGATTCTGCCGGATGCTAAGGCTCCGGATGTGCTTCCGGAATTCCAGCCCCAGGAGAAAATCTTCCAGGTGCAGAAGGATTCTGAAGAGTGGGGCAGAAAGCTGGAAATTTCCACAGTAGGTGAGCTGAATGACCAGATCGTTTCCCAGGGGATACAGAAGATCCTTCTTATGCAGGAGGCAATCCAGGAGTCTGGAATTGCCAGAATTGCAGAGCAGATCGTGAAGGCTGGAAACAAGAAGTTCGTCATGATCGCGGGTCCGTCCTCCTCCGGCAAGACTACCTTTTCCCACAGGCTGTCCATTCAGCTGGCGGCGCACGGAATGAAGCCACATCCCATTGCTGTTGACAATTATTTTGTAAACAGAGAGCATACCCCGCTGGATGAATTCGGGGAAAAGGATTACGAGTGTCTGGAAGCCATTGATGTGGAGCAGTTCAACAAAGATATGCTGGCACTTCTTAATGGAGAGAGAATAGAACTTCCGGTGTTCAACTTCAAGACCGGGCAGAGAGAATATAAAGGCGATTTTCTCCAGCTGGGGAAGGAAGACATCCTTGTTATTGAGGGGATCCACGGTCTGAATGACAAATTAAGCTATGCGCTTCCGAAGGAGAGCAAGTTCAAAATCTATATCAGTGCCCTCACCCAGCTGAATATTGATGAACACAACCGGATTCCTACCACAGACGGCAGACTGATCCGCAGAATCGTCCGGGATGCAAGAACCAGAGGAACCTCTGCCAAGGATACCATTGCAAGGTGGCCATCTGTAAGAAGAGGGGAAGAGAAGAATATTTTTCCATACCAGGAAGAAGCGGATGTTATGTTTAACTCGGCACTGATCTATGAACTGGCATGTCTGAAGGTATACGCAGAGCCTCTTCTCTTCGGAATTTCCAAAGAGGAGCCGGAATATCTGGAGGCAAACAGGCTGCTGAAATTTTTTGATTATTTTGTAGCGGTGCCAAGCGAGGAAGTGCCTAATAATTCCCTGTTAAGAGAATTTATAGGGGGAAGCTGTTTTAACACCTGATGATGCAGATGTGCTTGTAAGAAGTTGAGGAGTATTTTATGAAAATAAGTCGCAAAGGCTTTACATTGGCTGAGCTTTTGATCGTGGTTGCAATTATTGCGGTGCTGGTGGCTGTTGCAATACCTGTTTTCGGAAGTCAGTTGGAAAAAAGCAGGGAAGCAGCAGACCTTGCAAATGTACGCGCTGCTTATGCGAAGGTGCTGACTGAGGCAAATATGGGGATTTATAATGAACCGGTTACTGTCAAGCTGAAACAGAAACAGTATGACTGGCAGTCGGCGGATGTAATTACAATTGGAGGAATCAGCCATTCGGTAAAGGAAGGCGATACGGAGAACTGGATTGGAATACCAGGAGCAAATGGAGAATGTCAGATTTCGTTTGATCAGAAAAAGGGAACCAAATTTGTGTGGAGCGGGGATGGGACTTCTGCGTCAAATAGCTATGACATGAGTGAGAATTTCTTTACAACTCTGGAAAAAAGTGGCTGTCTGAGTGATGCGAATATAAGTTCAAACAGTAATTTTGAAATTGATTCGAAAGCGAGTTTTTCAACTTTTGTCCCGAAAATCGAAAAAGTATTGGGCGAACAAAGTCTGCTGAAGAATGGTACATGGGCGTTTCTTGGAAATGGAAATTCAGACAAAGCATCTGAAAGATATTTGTTCTGGACTTCATTTGATACTAATCAGGTGGGAGCTGGTAAGACAATACCAATATTGATTCAAAGAGGAGATGGAAAATATTACGTCTCGAAATCTCAAACGGCAGAGAGAAAAAAAGGAAATGTAACATATGTGGCAATTTCCAAGCACCTTTATAATAAATGGGGGTATGAAGGGGTTATTAATGCCGGGGATGGTAAAGAGTATAGTTCTCTGTCAGAAGCCTATGCTGCATATGAGAAGGAACTTGAAAAGGAAAAGTATAAAGATTTACTCAAGTGATTATTTACAGGGTTACTGTTTACTCCGTTTACCGTAACCTTAACAGGTTCTACGACAGGGGGAAATGAGAAATAGTGCTTTACATCTTACCACAATAATGTTAAAATAGCACTTGCGCAAGCAGGCCAGGTGATCGCGGCTGGACAGACGAAAGGGTTCAGACGAGGAAAGTCCGGGCTTCACAGGGCAGGATGCCGGATAACGTCCGGTGGAGGCGACTCCCAGACCAGTGCAACAGAAATAAACCGCCATGGCTTGCCATGGTAAGGGTGGAAAGGCAGTGTAAGAGACTACCGCCGTCCTGGTAACAGGCCGGGCACATGTAAACTCCATTCGAAGCAAGACCGAGCAGAAAGCGATACGGCGGCCCGTCGTGCTTTCAGGTAGGTCGCTTGAGCCTTTCGGCAACGGAAGGCCTAGACAGATGATCACTCAACGACATAACCCGGCTTATCGGTCTGCTTGCGTATTTAAGAATCGGATTGTATCATACAATATGATATTTAACCTGGGAAGATTCAGTTCTGCTGGATTTTCTCAGGTTTTTTGCTTTATAGGAAATTACTCCGTAATGTTCCGATAAAGCAAAAAACGCTCCGCGAGGATGCGACCAGATGGACAGGAAATTTCACCGGAATTTTCTGTTACAAAAAAGTGGAAGCTGTATTCAGCTTCCACAATAAAATATCAATATTGTTATTAAAAACAATGATTTACAGAGATGACTTATTTATTTCTGTGACCGGAGTATTTCTCCTCACAATATTTACATCTGTAAACCTCATTCTCCTCATCTGCCAGAACAAACACCTGATCCAGTCCCTGCTCGATGGAAGTGATACAGCGGGGATTCTTACATCTGATCACGTTTACAACCTGCTTCGGAAGACGAAGGTCTTTTTTCTCAACGATCTTCTCATCCTTAATAATATTTACGGTGATATTGTGATCAATGAAACCAAGGATATCCAGATCCAGATCTTCAATCGGGCACTCAACCTTGATGATGTCCTTTTTGCCCATCTTATTACTCTTTGCATTTTTGATGATCGCTACGGTACAGTCAAGCTTATCCAGCTTCAGATCATGATAAATGGTCATAGCCTTGCCTGCTTTAATATGGTCTAATACAAAACCTTCACGAAGTGCTCCAACATTTAACATGGCAGTTCCACCTCCAATAATGTAAGAATCAGGGCCATACGAACATATACACCGTACTGGGCCTGTTTAAAGTATGCGGCTCTCGGATCATTGTCTACTTCGACTGCAATTTCGTTAACACGTGGAAGCGGATGAAGAATGTACATGTCATCTTTTGCAAGGGAAAGTTTCTGCTTGTCCAGTATGTAGAAATCTTTCATACGAACATAGTCTTCCTCGTTGAAGAAACGCTCCTTCTGAACACGTGTCATGTAAAGAATATCAAGCTCCGGAATAGCATCCTCCAGACGTTCTACTTCTAGGAACTCGATGTTGTTCTTCTTCAGTACGTCTTCGCGGATGTAGCTTGGAATACGAAGCTCTTCCGGAGAAATCAGTACGAATTTAACATTGTTGTAACGAACCAGCGCCTCGATCAGAGAGTGAACGGTACGTCCGAATTTCAGATCTCCGCACAGACCGATGGTAATGTTGTCAAGACGTCCCTTTAAGGAACGGATGGTAAGTAAGTCTGTAAGAGTCTGGGTTGGATGCTGATGACCACCGTCACCGGCATTGATAACAGGAATATTAGAAACCATAGAAGCTACCAGCGGAGCACCTTCTTTGGGATGACGCATAGCACAGATATCTGCATAGCAGGAAACAACACGAATGGTATCGGCAACAGTTTCCCCTTTCGCTGCGGAACTGGAATCTGCAGATGAGAAACCAAGAACCTTACCGCCAAGGTTCATCATAGCAGCTTCAAAACTGAGACGGGTGCGGGTACTTGGCTCATAGAAAAGTGTGGCAAGTCGTTTGTCGTCACAGGTATGTGCGTATTTTTTGGGGTTTTTCTCAATATCGCTGGCAAGATCCAGAAGCTTCTCAAGCTCCGGAACACTAAGGTCCAGCGGACTCATTAAGTGTCTCATGATATACCTCCGTTATGAGTGTGTGGTTTTGGGGTAGAGTGTTACGGTTCACGAAAACTCTTTCAAAAAGGTTCTTCTGTGAGTGGTAACGCAAAATCTCTTCGACCTATCATATACTACTTGGAATGATTTTTCAAGAAGATTTTGTAAGTATTTTTTCGAAAAACAATCCTGTGAGAAACCAGACCGGGAGATAGTCCAGACGGATGATTCCTTTGTACTGATGGGGCACTCCGGAATAGTCCCAGGGGCACATGTGAAAAGCCTGCAGGATAGAACCGCTGGTAAATTCTGCCAGGTAAAATCCGGCAGTATAAAGAGAGCCGCGCAGAAGCGCCGGAAGGGTTTTCAGCTTTTTGTATACAGGCAGAATCAGGGATGCACAGCCATAAATGGGAAACATAAGAAGAGAGGTAGTGCCTTTCATGGAAGCATCTCCCCGGAGCAGGGAATGGAGCCCGGTCCAGAGAATTTCCAGACACAGGCCGGTAAAACCACAGAAGAGAAAAGGGTATTTTTTCATATGCTTGGTCTCCTTGGGTAAAATGATAAAAATAACATTCCCATTCTTGCTAAATTTATGCTGCAAGGTTATAATGGAGAGAAAAAGATATTTGATAAACGAGGAGCTTTTATTATGAACTATCAGGAATGCCGTGCATATATCGATGATTCGGCGAAATACGGTTCCGTGCTGGGACTTGATAATATGCGTGAAATGCTGGACAGGCTTGGAAATCCACAGGATGCAGTCCCTTATGTTCACGTAGCCGGAACCAATGGAAAGGGTTCCGTGATTGCTTATTTATACACCACTCTTACCCGGGCAGGCTATAAAGTGGGCAGATACATATCCCCAACCCTTTATTCTTACAGAGAACGTCTTGAGATTGCCGGTGAGAAGATCTCACAGGAAGCTTTTGCAAAGTATGTGACAGAAATTTCCAGGTCAATTGATCAGATGACAGCGGTGGGCATGGATCATCCCACCCCTTTTGAGATTGAGACCGCGGCAGCATTTTTATATTTTAAGGAAGAAAATTGTGATCTGGTCCTTCTGGAGACCGGAATGGGCGGCAATCTGGATGCCACCAATATTGTGAAGAATACCAAACTGGCTGTGCTGGTTTCTATCAGCATGGATCATATGTCATTTCTTGGAAATACCCTTGGAGAAATCGCAGAGAAGAAGGCGGGAATTATCAAACCTGGCTGCCGGGTTGTGACCACAAAGCAGAAGCCGGAAGCGGCACAGGTGATTGCAGATACCTGCAAAAAGCTTCATGTACCCTGTGTGGTATCTGACCCAGATGAGGCTGTTTTGGAAAAAGAGAGCGTATTCGGTCAGACTTTTTCTTATAAAGGAGAGGAATTTGCAATTTCCCTTGCCGGTGTTTACCAGAAAGAAAATGCAGTGCTGGCATTAAACGCCCTTGAAGAACTGGACAGACTTGGCTGGACTACTACCATGGAACAGCGGAAGGACGGTCTTCTCCACACAAGCTGGAAGGGAAGATTTACGGTTATCAATAAAAAGCCTCTTTTTATTGTAGACGGCGCTCACAATGCCGGAGCAGCCGACAAGATGGCAGAATCTGTCCGGCACTATTTTAATGGAAAAAAATTGATCTACATTATGGGTGTTTTTGCAGACAAGGAATATAAGATTGTCCTTGAAAAAACAGCCCATTTTGCAGAAAAAATCTATACCATAGAGACACCGGATAATCCCCGTGCACTGCCGGCAGAGGAACTGGCGAAGGCGGCAAGGGTATATAATTCCAGTGCCGAGAGTACAAAGAGCATAAAAGATGCTGTAGAAAAGGCATTTTCCTGTGCAGGAGATGACGAGAACAGTGTGATTCTGGCATTTGGTTCACTTTCCTTTATTGGAGCGCTTACAAATGCGGTGGAAGAATATGTCGGATAAGTGTCAGGTACTGAAATGGCAGCGTGTTACTGGTCACGGAGTGAACAGTAATGGCAGTACATTGTGGAAATTGAAGTGTGCAGCAGCTGAATTTGCATGATTAAATACAAAAACTGGAGAGAAAACAATATGACAGATTTGCAGGAATGCAGACGAAAAATAGATGAAATTGACAATCAGATGGTGGAACTTTTTGAGAAGCGGATGAAGGTCTGCGAAGAGGTTGCAGAGTATAAGATCCATACCGGAAAGAAAGTGCTGGATCCGGAGAGAGAGCATGCCAAACTGGAAGAGATCAGGAAAAAAGCGCACGGTGAGTTCAACGAACTTGGAGCCCAGGAGCTTTTTCAGCAGATCATGGCCATCAGCAGAAAGCGTCAGTATCAGCTTCTCACCGAGTATGGTCCGAAAGAAGAGGAAAACTTCCAAATGGTGGAGCAGCTTCCCAGAAATAATGTGACTGTTGTTTTCCAGGGGGTGGAGGGCGCCTACGGCTATGGTGCCATGCGCGCCTATTTTCAGGAAGACATTGAGAGCTATCATGTGAAACTGTTCCGGGATGCCATGGAAGAAGTTGCAGCAGGAAGAGCAGATTACGCAGTCCTTCCTATTGAAAATTCCACAGCTGGGATTGTGACAGATATTTATGACCTTTTGACAGAATATAATCTGTTTATCGTGGGAGAGCAGATTCTGAAGGTTGAGCATGTGCTGCTTGGCCTGCAGGAGGCTGAGCTTTCCGATATTGCCGGGGTATATTCCCATCCTCAGGGGCTCGCCCAGTGTAAGGAATATCTGGAAGAGCATAGAGATTGGAAAACCACAGCAGTAACCAACACCGCCGCAGCGGCCAAAAAGGTCAGCGCAGATCAGGATAAGACTCACGCAGCGATTGCCAGCAGGGCTGCCGGAGAGATTTACAATCTGAAGGTTCTGGCAGAGAATATCTGCAAAAATGACAGCAATGTGACCAGATTTATTATTCTGGCAAAGAAACCGGTTTATGAGAATAACAGCTCCAGGATCAGTGTATGCTTCGAGGCACGTCATGCAAGCGGAACTCTTTACAATGTACTTTCCCATATGATCTATAATGGTCTGAATATGACCAAGATCGAGTCCCGGCCGATTCCGGGAAAAACCTGGGAATACCGTTTCTTCGTGGACTTCGAGGGAAATCTGCGGGACAGCGCGGTAAAGAATGCATTGCGGGGCATGGAAGCAGAGACTAGCTATTTGAAAATTCTGGGCAATTATTAAGATTATAGCTGCGAAGGCAGAGAGTGGCGGCAATTTCATTTATTGTTAAAATTAACCAAAGAATTTAAGAAGATTTTATCTGTTTTTAATATAAGAAAAGTAGAATGAAAAACGGTGTGAGTGCGTGAGTCTGTATATCCGAAAGTGTGCTGCCATGAATTGTGCGGACGGCAAAAAGGAGAAGAGACACGTAAATGCGTCATGGAATTGAGAGGAAACAAAAATGGCAAGAACAGAAGAATGTATCCTTTACCGCAATTTCGACAACGGTGAGGTACTGGACATAATGACATCACTGATGAACAGCTATGAGGCTGGTGAAGAAGGCTTTGAGAATCGTAAAGAGGAATTTTTCCATATTGCAGGAAGCCTGGTGGAAATGGCAGGAATGTATGGGTTTTCCGGGAATCTGTGGCACACTTATCTGACACAGCTTCTGGTCAATCACGAGAATGCATTCAGTACCGCTTCCGAGATCAGAGGGGCAGTGGAGGGAAGCATTAACCATCTGGCTCTTCATGATTTTGGAATTTTCAAAGAACTTTATGACTTTGATCTTGCTGTTTTTGACAGTGCGTTTGGAACAGACTGTGCTGATTTTCTCTGTAATTATGTGAATACAGGATGCAACAGCAAGGTATACAACCAGCGTATCTGCGACAGAATCTGTGATATGAGCAAAACACTGGCAGAGGCTTCTACAGTGGAAGAGTTTATGGCAGATATGGTGCAGTTCTACAAAGATTTCGGCGTAGGTAAGCTGGGATTGAACAAGGCATTTCGTATTGAGCATGGCAAGGATGGCAAGCCGGTGATCGCACCGATTACCAGAATCGCCCATGTGAATCTGGATGATCTGGTTGGATATGAAATCCCCAAGCAGAAACTGATCGAGAACACGGAGGCTTTTGTAAGAGGAAGAAAGGCCAACAACTGCCTGCTTTTTGGTGATGCAGGAACTGGTAAATCTTCCAGCATCAAAGGTATCCTGAACCGTTATTATGACGAAGGACTTCGCATTATCGAGGTGTACAAGCACCAGTTCCAGGATCTGAATGATGTGATCGCACAGATCAAAAATCGTAATTACAAATTTATTCTTTATATGGATGATCTTTCCTTTGAGGAATTTGAAATCGAATATAAATATCTGAAAGCTGTGATCGAGGGCGGCCTTGAGAAAAAGCCGGACAATATTCTGATTTATGCAACCAGCAACAGACGTCATCTTGTTCGGGAGAAATCCGGGGATAAGCTGGAGGTGGCAGACGATGAAGATCTGCATTCCTCCGATACTGTGCAGGAGAAGCTTTCTCTGGTTTACCGTTTTGGCGTGCGTATTTATTTTGGTGCACCGAACAAGAAGGAATTCCAGAATATTGTTACTACACTTGCAGAGCGCTATGGTGTTACAATGCCTGCAGAGGAGCTTCTGATGAAGGCAAACGCCTGGGAGCTTTCTCACGGCGGTCTCACTGGAAGAACGGCGCAGCAGTTTATTGATCATGTTCTGGGAACAAGTGAGGAACAGTAAAAGAATACCAGAGATTATCTGAAATTTATGTCTGGAATGATTTAATCCTTGGCAGGAGGGAAAAACGTATGGCAGTGACCACATTTGCGGCAATTGATATCAGTTCTTATGAGATCACCATGAAAATTTTTGAATTTTCCAAAAAGGGTGGTTTCCGGACTGTGGACGATATCCGGTATCGTCTGAATCTTGGAGTAGGGGTATATTCCGGCGGAACCATGGAAGTGGATAAAGTAGATACTATTTGTGAAGTACTTAACGACTTTAAGAGGATCATGGCAGAGTACGGTGTGAAAGACTACCGCGCCTGTACCACAAGTGTTTTCCGTGAGATGAAGAATCCGCTGATTATCATTGAACAGATTTTCAGAAGAACCGGAATTCATGTGGAGGTTTTAAGCAATGCCGAGCAGCATTTTCTGGGCTATAAATCTATTGCGGCCATTGAGAATGGCTTTAAGAAAATGATCCAGAAAGGAACCGCTATTCTGGATGTGGGCGGTGGAAACCTGCAGATTTCCCTGTTTGACAAAGATGCGCTTGTAACCACCCAGAGCCTGAAAATGGGAAGCGTGCGTATCCGCCAACGTCTGAAGGAGCTGGAGAAAACCAATACGAATTATGCACAGCTGGTGGAGGAGTTTATCCGTAATGACCTGACCGGGTTTAAGCGTCTTTATCTGAAAGACCGCGAGATAAAGAATTTGATCCTTATGGGGGATTTTCTTACTGAGACTATTTTCCGTGAGGAGAGACAGGATAACATTATTACACGGGCTGAATTCGAGAAGCGGTATGAGAATACGGTTTATAAGACCGAGACTTCACTGTCAGAGGAAATGGATATTGATCCGGAGTATGCCGCTTTGATCGTGCCAACTATGGTTATCTGTAAAGATTTTATGGATCTTTTCAATGCAGAAGCGCTTTGGATGCCAGGTGTATCTCTTCTTGATGGCATTGCCTATGATTTCGGGGAAAAGAAGAATTTTATTAAGAGCGCACATAATTTTGAAAATGATATTCTGGTGGCAGCCAGAAACATTGCCAAACGTTATTCTACTGGAAAGGATCATATTAAGGGCACTACCGACCTTGCCCTGGCGATTTTTGACAGCATGAAGAAAGTGCACGGAATGGGAGACAGAGAGCGTCTGCTTCTTCAGATCGCAGTGCAGCTTCATGACTGTGGCAAATATATCAGTATGGGAGATGTGGCAGAGTGCTCCTATCAGATCATTATGGCTACGGAGATTATCGGACTTTCCACAGAAGAACGTCAGATCATCGCAAATGCGGTGCGCTACAATACCACAGAATTTGTTTATTACAGCGAGATTGCAGGAGAGGTCGGAATGGATCGTTCCGTATATCTTCTGATCGCCAAGCTGACTGCAATCCTTCGTATTGCAAATGCTATGGATCGCAGTCACTATCAGAAAGTAAAGAATATGAAGGCTATGCTGAAGGACAGAACCCTGCTTCTTACAGTTGATTCTGAGCAGGATATCTCCCTGGAGCTTGGACTTCTTATGGATAAAGTTGAATTTTTTGAAGAGGTATTTGGTATCCGTCTGGTATTCAGACGTAAGAGAAAAGTGTGAGGAGGGGCACAATGGATCTGAAAAATTTTGAAAAACCGGAGTATTTTGTGAACAGGGAGTTGAGCTGGCTGAAGTTTGACGACCGTGTTCTCTCAGAAGCAAGAGATAAAAGTCTGCCATTGTTTGAAAGACTGAAATTTACCAGCATTGTATCTTCCAATCTGGATGAGTTTTACATGGTTCGTGTGGCTTCCCTGAAAGACCAGGTTCATGCTGGTTATGAGAAAACAGATATTGCAGGAATGGGACCAAGAGAGCAGCTGAAGGAGATCAGCGTTCAGACACATGAGCTGGTTCGCTCCCAGTACAGCACTCTGAACCGTTCCCTTCTTCCGGCACTTGAGAAGGTGGGGCTTCATCTGGTGATGGAGCACGAGAAATTAAACGAAGAACAGCAGGAGTATGTGGACCGTTATTTCGAGGATAATGTTTATCCGGTTCTTACCCCTATGGCAATGGATTCTTCCAGACCTTTCCCATTGATTCGAAATAAGACATTGAATATTGGCGCCTTGATCTCCAAGAAGGATAAGAAAAAGGGCAAGGATGTACTGGTATTTGCTACTGTCCAGGTGCCGTCTGTACTGCCGCGTGTGGTTGTTATTCCATCCGGGGATAAAGAGGACACTACTGTGATCCTTCTGGAGGAGATTATCGAGCGCAATATTGACAAGCTTTTCCTTGGATATGATGTGGTTTGTGCACATCCTTACCGTATTATGAGAAATGCGGATCTTTCCATAGATGAGGACGGGGCGGAGGATCTTCTGGTGGAAATCCAGAAGCAGCTGAAGAAGCGCCAGTGGGGTGAGGTGATCCGCCTGGAAGTGGAGGATAAGACGGACTCCAGACTTCTTGGCATTCTGAAAAAGGAATTTGACATTAAAGAAGAGGATATTTTCTATATTAACGGACCACTGGATCTTACCATGCTGATGAAGGTTTATGGACAGGATGGCTTTGATCAGTACAAAGAGCCGAAATATACCCCTGCTGTAGTGCCTGCATTTGCAGATACCAGCAGGGATATTTTCCAGGTGATCCGTGAGGGTGATGTGTTCTTACACCATCCATATATGAGTTTTGACCCGGTTGTAAATTTTGTACGCCAGGCGGCAAAGGATCCGGATGTACTGGCGATTAAGCAGACGCTGTACCGTGTCAGCGGAAATTCCCCGATCATTGCAGCACTTGCGCAGGCTGCGGAGAATGGCAAACAGGTTTCGGTTCTGGTAGAGCTGAAGGCACGTTTTGATGAGGAACATAATATTGTGTGGGCAAAAATGCTGGAAAAAGCAGGCTGTCATGTTATTTATGGTCTGGTTGGCCTGAAAACACACAGTAAGATTACTTTGGTGGTTCGCCGTGAGGACACCGGAATCCGCCGTTATGTCCATCTGGCAACTGGTAACTATAATGATTCCACTGCAAAGCTTTATACGGACTGCGGCATTTTTACCTGTGACGAGCGCTTCGGCGAGGATGCAACTGCAGTGTTTAACATGCTTTCCGGATATTCTGAGCCAAAGAACTGGAATCGTCTGATCGTGGCACCAATCTGGATGAAGGATCGTTTCCTGAAGCTGATCGAGAGAGAGGCAGAGCACGCGAAGAAAGGAATGCCGGCTATGATCGTAGCGAAGATGAACTCTCTTTGTGATCCGAAGATCATTGCAGCTCTTTATCATGCATCTTCCTGTGGCGTGCAGATTTACCTGCTGATCCGAGGCATCTGCTGTCTGAGAGTGGGAATCCCGGGTGTGAGCGAGAATATCCATGTGCGTTCCATTGTAGGAAACTTTCTGGAGCACAGCCGTATCTTCTATTTCCACAATAATGGCAGTGACGAGATTTATATGGGAAGTGCGGACTGGATGCCTCGTAACCTGGACCGCCGCGTGGAGATCGTTTTCCCGGTTGAGGACGAGCAGATTAAGAATGAGATCAAGCATGTTCTGGATCTGGAGTTCCGTGATAATGTGAAAGCCCATATTCTTCAGCCTGATGGAACCTATGAGAAGCAGGATAAGAGAGGTAAGCTTCTGATCAATTCCCAGATGGAATTCTGCAGGGAAGCCACGGAGAAAGCAGAAGCGTTAAAGAAAAAAGAAAAACATGAAAATTCCAGAGTCTTCATTCCGGCAGAACCGGCGGAGGATATGGAAGAGTAAGAAGTTGAAGTGAATTAGGAAAAATAAGGAAAGCCGCTGTATTGTGATGTGAGATTACAATATGGAGGCTTCCTTCTTTTGTGTTACTGTTGACTCCGTTCACAGTAACGCGCTTCGCGATGCACAGAAATCATGCTTTGCATGATTTCGCGCCGCAACTCTCGGGTTTTCTGTGAACTTTGTTCACAAAAAACACTTCGCGGAACGTTACCAGTGAACAGTAACTCGTTTGTTTGCAAAATTTAACCAAAATGTACTTGAAATAGAAGAAAGAATATTTTATTATTAAATTAGTCCAGTTTATCACGGTAAACCGGAAAAATATTTTAACGAAGGAGGAGCATTATGAGTAAGAAAATGTGGAAAAAGCTTTCTACACTTTTGCTTATGGTTGTTATGGTGTTGACTATGAGCCTTTCGGTCCAGGCAGCAGCCGTAAAAATGAATAAGGCAAAAGCAACCCTGTATCCAGGCCAAAAAGTTACACTCAAGGTTACAGGAACCAGCAAAAAAGCAAAATGGTCCAGCTCAAATGCAAAAGTAGCAAAAGTAAGCAAAGGTAAAGTTACCGCAGTGAAAAAAGGTAAGGCTACGATCAAAGCCAAAGTAGGAAAGAAGACCTACACCTGTAAGATTACGGTAAAAGCACCGGCTCTGAGCCAGAAAAAGCTGAATGTAACAGTTGGCTCAAAAGCAACTGTAAAGCTGAATGGAACAAAGATCAAATCTGTATCCAGCAGTAATAAGAAAGTTGCGACTGTTACCAAAAAAGGTGTGATCACAGGTAAAAAGACAGGAAAATGTACCGTTACATTTAAGGGTGCGAATGGAAAAAGCTACAAATGCACAGTAACTGTCAGCGTAGCACCAACCGCAACTCCAGTGCCAACTGCGACCCCGGCACCAACCGCAACCCCGGTGCCAACTGCAACCCCAGCACCGACCGCAACCCCGGCACCAACCGCGACTCCAGTGCCGACTGCAACACCAGCACCAACTGCAACTCCAACCCCTACTCCAATTACCCAGCAGGTGGTTTCCACTCAGGCTGAACTGAATGCAGCACTCGCTTCTTCTAATCCGGATCTGAAAGAAGTAGTAATTGAGCAGAGCGGAGCAAGCAGCTTCGAAATTCCAAAGGAAGACAAGTCTGATTTAACACTTGTAGTAAATGCACCAAACGGCGAAGTTGTCAACAATGGTAATTTCAAAGAAATTGTAATCAAAGCAATTGCATCCAATACCTTTATTGAGAAAGCAACCGGCAACAACATTATATTCCAGGCAGCAACCGGACGTGTGGCAATTGATGAAGGCGCAAGCGCAAACATCGAAGTAAACAAAGGTGAGTCCGAAGCACCAAAGCTTGATCTGGTAAATAACGGAACTGTATCCGAACTTACCCTGTCCACAAAGGCAGATGTAAATGTATCCGGCAAAATTACTGCAACGGCAATTCCTGTTACCAGTACGGCTTCAGCAGGGGGAAGTACCATTTCCACCAGTCAGAACCTGAATCTGAAAGCAGAGAGTAAGGTAGAACTGACACTGAACGCAGGTGCAGAAAGCACAACAGCTGCTGTATCTGACGTAGCTAATATTCCAGATGTAAAAGGTCTTGGAAAAGTTCAGGTAAAAGATTCTGATTCAGGTAAAATTCTGGATACAGTAGTGGCAGAGAAAGATGAAAATGTGGCAGTTAATAAGGTTTCTGTAACCGGTAACGTAAAAAATGCAGGGGATAACACTGCATTTTCCGGTGCTTCTGTATATCTGTTAAACTATGTTGCAGGAATCAATGCAGGAAATGTTTCCCAGTATCTGACTGCAGAAAATAAAGTGGCAGATACAGCTGAAGACGGAAGTTATGCGTTTGAAGCAGAATGGGGAAATTATTATCTGGTAGTTGTTGCAGACGGATACCGCACTGCATTACAGACTGTAGAGATCACAAGTGCAAATGAAAACTCATTCAGCTGTGAGCCAATCAGCCTTGTAGCTGGCGGCGAAGATGAGACAGGCAGCGTGGATCTTACATTTGTAGATGCTGCAACAGGAAGCGTTATTGATTATGCAGTTGCCCTTGAAATTCGTGAAGGAGCAAACAATGTTTCTGGAAAAGTATTAAAAGAGATTGCAGTAGATGCGTCTGAAAATGGAAAATGCACAATAGAAGAGCTTCCGATCGGAACGTACACCATTCAGGTAGTATCAGCAGATGCAAAGTCTGAAATTGTTGCTGCGCCGTTCAGTGTAACAGTAGTAAGCGGACAGACAGTAACCAAGACCTTCTCTGTAACGAGGATTATCAATGATGACCAGATTCGTTTCGTTCTGAGATGGGGCGATGAGGAGTCTGACGCACCTTCTGACCTTGATTCTCATCTGGTTGGTCCAAAAGCAAGCGGAAATGGTAAATTCCATACCTATTATTCGGATAAGACATATGGAGATACAGACACACAGGAGAATTATGTGACCTATGCAGATCTGGATGTAGATGATACAGATTGGGAAGGACCAGAGACAACCACAATTTACAAACAGACGGCAGGAACTTATAGTTTCTATATTTATGATTTTACAGATCAGTCTGATGAAGAAAGCACCAACATGTCTAACAAGTCTGGTGCAATTGTCACAGTTTACAGAGGAAGTACCCTTCTGAATACATTTAGTGTACCGACTGGTCAGGCTGGAAATCTGTGGCATGTGTGCGATTATGATTCTGTTACTGGCAGGGTAACCGGTATTAATACAGTTGGTTACTGGCCAAATGGTGGAAGCGATACTGTTGGTATGTCTGAGACTGATGTTTTGAAAGCAGAATTGGACAGAAAGATCAGCGAAGTATCAAAACAGAAAGCGGCTCTTGTAGATAATGCATTTAAGGCTGACCTTGATATCCTCCTTTCTGAAGCAAAGAGTGTGAATAGTACTTCAGATAATATAGATGACATTAAGGCAATGATTCAGAAGCTGAATGATATTATAGATGCCATTGACAGTGTTTCAAATGTGGAAAATGTTATAATAGACGGTGAGTACGCTGACTATGAGAAAGTGTATAATGATGAAGAAGACTGTGATGGAATCCTAATCCGCGGCAAAGGTGAAAATATTGGAAATCTGGAAATAACTTTTGCAAACGAAAATGGAGAAAAGGCAGATGTTCAAGTAGCAGATGTATCTGGTCAAGATTATGTAAAAATGGTTACGGCTACTAATGCTAAATATGGTATCTCTAGAGTTTGGAAAATCTTTTATGAAATGGATTTAAGAGAAATATTCAGCCTCAATGAAGATGATATTGTAGGTAGTATGATTACGCGGGTTGATATTGAAACCTATGATACCAGTGGATGGATGGCAATTTATGGAGTTTCAGAGTCCTTGCCAGAATTTACAGTAAATACAGCTGAGGGTATTGAATATACAATTAGCGAGGATGATGGAAGTCATGAATGTGATGTAGTAATTACATTAACATCCGGAGAAAAAACTTTTAAATATTATGTTGAATATGAAAGAGACTTTAAACTTGTACGTCCGGACAGAATTTCTGGAAAAGGTATTGTTTCATATTCTGTAAGTAATATTAACAATATTATTAGTGTAACAGGAACGGAAGCAACGTTGACAGACTTGTCTGTAACAAATGATGACGAAAATAAATCTGTACAGATTAACAAGGATGAACAGGGCGTTGTAAAAGAAATTGTAGTAACAAACAGCAAATATAATATTACTGTTACATATTCGGTTAAATACACAATGTTAGAAGCTTCTGCAATTGAGTGTGACACTGAGTATGAAGTATCTCTGGAGGAAGGCGAATATGCGGATTATACGTTTGTACCGGAGAAAACAGGTTGGTACAATATTAAAAATATAACTTCTGATTATAGTGATGTATATATTGAACTGTACAAGAATGGAATAAGAGTTGATTATTCTAGTGACGGTTTCGTTGAAGATGCATATCTGCTGGCTGGTGAAACTTATTATTGCAGAATAAGACAATTTGAGAATGAGAACGGTGTTTATACGTTTACGTTCAAAGTGATTTTTGCAGGGGATGACGTGGATATGCTCTCTTTACCAGAATCTGACGGATTCACTGATGAAGCAGTAGTAGCAGATACCGAAGGAACCGCATTTGGTGACGAGAGTTTCGTAGAAGAGGGCGAAAGTACACCAGAGGCTGACGGATTTACAGCTGGTTCCGGTGATTTCACAGAAAATGCTGGAGAAAGCATTGAGGCAGATGCAGACGACTTCGCTTCCGAAGATTTCCAGTAAAAACTAAAATCCTGACTTTATACTTGTAAAGCCGGATCAAGGGTGCCGCAGGGCAGACTGATATAGCAGTCGCGCTGCGGCACCTTTTTGAAAAAAAGAATTTAACAATATTTATGGGAACTTGTTTTTCCATAAGAGTGAATGGAGTTGGTTTCTTGTTTAAACTATAGAAAAATGCAACAATATACAAAAAAAACTTTCATAAAATCCGGTAAACAAAAAAACTTCCGAATCACTTCGGAAGTTCCTAGCAGCCAGTACGAGAATCGAACTCGTGTTTTCGCCGTGAGAGGGCGACGTCTTAACCCCTTGACCAACTGGCCATGTAAGCGGTTCGCTTAACATATGTATTCAATTTGTGGAAAATAAAGCAGCCAGTACGAGAATCGAACTCGTGTTTTCGCCGTGAGAGGGCGACGTCTTAACCCCTTGACCAACTGGCCTTGTCAACCGACTCGCTTAGTATATCTTACTTTGCAGGAGAATGCAAGCACTTTTTTTATTTTTTTTGCGAAAAATTGAAAACTCCGAAAAAAGCCAGGAAATAAGCGGGTTTGCGGTGTCAAAAAAATTTTAAACAAAATAGAAAACCCAAATTTTACTTGCAAAAATACCATAAACTGGGGTATGATATAGAACGAATGTTTGAACAGAAGATAAGAATGGAAAAGAAGCGGACATACTGTCCGCTTTTCACAACCATTGGAATAAATGCTGAAGCCCAGACAGTGCATCATGAAATGTAGAGCTGTAAATGAAATGAGCAGTTATTTCGTGCACTTACAAGTTGATTTCTCGAACAATCCTGTCGGTACACTGGATGCATAAAAGAAGAATATGGGACAGCAGAGTCTGAAGTTACTGTTCACTGGTAACAGTCTGAATGATAGTAAGAAAGGAATTAACACCATGGCAAAGAAAGACACTTACGACGCGGGTAGTATTTCTGTCCTGGAAGGATTGGAAGCTGTTCGGAAACGTCCGGGAATGTACATCGGAAGCGTATCCAGAAAAGGCCTGAACCACCTGATCTATGAGATCGTGGACAATGCGGTAGATGAACATCTGGCCGGTTACTGTTCTGAAATTGAAGTAACACTGGAGAAAGACGGCTCCTGTACGGTCACTGATAATGGACGAGGAATTCCGGTAGATATGCATGCGAAAGGGGTATCTGCAGAGCGTCTTGTATTTACCACCCTCCATGCAGGCGGTAAATTTGACAACTCTGCTTATAAGACAAGCGGTGGACTTCATGGCGTTGGTTCTTCCGTTGTAAATGCCCTGTCCACATATCTGGATATTAAGATCAGCCGTGATGGATTTGTACATCACGATCATTATGAGAGAGGTATCCCCACGATTGAACTGGAAGAGGGACTTCTCCCCAGGCTTGGCAAGACCAGACAGACCGGAACCTGCGTGAATTTTCTTCCGGATCCGGAGATTTTTGAAAAAACAAGATTTTCATCCACAGAAGTAAAGAGCCGTCTCCATGAGACTGCATACCTGAATCCCAACCTTACCATTCATTTCATGGATCTTCGTGGTGATACTCCTGAAGATATCACTTATCATGAGCCAGATGGAATCGTGGGATATATCAAAGACCTGAATCACAATTCCGAAGCCCTCCACGAACCGATTTATCTGAAAGGAGAAGCTGACGGAATCCAGGTAGAAGCAGCATTTCAGTACACCAACGAATTCCGTGAGAACGTACTTGGCTTCTGCAATAATATTTACAATGCAGAAGGCGGCACTCATCTTACCGGATTTAAAACAACCTTTACAACGGTGATGAATACTTACGCCCGTGAGATCGGTATTCTGAAGGAAAAAGATGCTAATTTCACAGGAGCGGATATCCGTAATGGAATGACAGCGGTTGTTTCCATCAAGCACCCGGAGCCACGCTTTGAGGGGCAGACCAAGACCAAGCTGGACAATCAGGATGCAGCCCGTGCCACGGGAAAAGTAATGTCTGAGCAGCTGGTACTCTATTTTGACCGAAACCTGGAAACCTTGAAGACCATTTTGTCCTGTGCGGAAAAAGCTGCCAAGATTCGTAAGACAGAGGAGCGTGCCAAGACCAACCTTCTCACCAAGCAGAAATATTCCTTCGATTCCAATGGAAAGCTTGCCAACTGCGAGAAAAAAGATCCTTCACTTTGTGAAATCTTTATCGTAGAGGGAGATTCCGCTGGTGGCTCTGCAAAGACTGCCAGAGATCGTAATTACCAGGCAATCCTTCCGATCCGCGGTAAGATCCTGAATGTGGAGAAAGCCACCATTGACAAGGTGCTTGCAAACGCAGAAATCAAGACTATGATCAATGCATTTGGATGCGGATTTTCCGAAGGCTATGGAAATGACTTTGATATCACTAAACTTCGTTACGACAAGATTGTGATTATGGCCGATGCGGATGTGGATGGTGCTCATATTTCCACACTTTTACTTACTTTATTCTATCGTTTTATGCCAGAACTGATCTACGAGGGACATGTTTATATTGCCATGCCCCCTCTTTACAAAGTAATGCCGAAGAAAGGTGCCGAAGAGTACCTGTATGATGATAAGGCACTGGAAAAATACCGCCGCAGTCACAAGCCGGGAAGCTTTACCCTCCAGAGATACAAAGGTCTTGGAGAGATGGATGCCCAGCAGCTTTGGGAGACAACCTTAAATCCGGAAACCCGGAGAATGAAACGGGTGGAAATTGAGGATGCCCGTATGGCTTCCAGCGTGACGGAAATCCTGATGGGAAGCGATGTGCCGCCAAGAAAGGCATTTATTTACGAGCATGCAACTGATGCAGAACTGGATATTTAAGAAGGCTGAAATCCGAAAGAGCAGAATTTTTCGGACGAAAAAGCAGAATATGGTCTGAACGTAATATAGAAGAGTATTTTGCAAGAGGAGAACCTCAGATTTTAGCTTGGAGTGTGTTTGAAAAATGCTTTCTGCAAGATGTGCGTCACAATTTGTGGGAGATTGCAGGAATGATTTTTTAAACAGGCTCCAGAGTGTGTTTGAAAGGAAAACAGATTATGGAAACAAAGCAGGAGAATGTAATTGCCACGGACTATGCGGACGTGATGCAAAAATCCTATATAGATTATGCCATGAGCGTTATCATTTCCAGGGCACTTCCGGATGTCCGCGATGGTCTGAAGCCGGTACAGCGAAGAACCCTGTATGATATGTACGAGCTTGGGATCCGTTACGACCGTCCATATCGTAAGTGCGCCCGTATCGTTGGAGATACCATGGGTAAATATCACCCTCACGGGGACAGCTCTATTTATGAAGCACTGGTTGTAATGGCGCAGGATTTCAAGAAGGGCAAAATCCTGGTAGACGGTCATGGAAACTTCGGCTCCATTGAGGGAGACGGTGCCGCTGCCATGCGATATACAGAGGCAAGACTGGAGAAACTGACCCAGGAGGTTTTTCTGGCAGACCTTGACAAAAATGTAGTGGACTTTATGCCAAACTTCGACGAGACAGAGAAGGAGCCTCAGGTGCTTCCGGTGAAGATTCCCAACCTTCTGGTAAACGGTGCAGATGGTATCGCCGTAGGTATGGCCACCAGCATTCCGCCTCATAACCTTGGGGAGGTTGTGGATGCAGTGAAGGCTTATATAAAGAACAACGACATCAGTGTGAAAGGCCTGATGCGTTATCTGAAAGGACCGGATTTCCCTACAGGCGGTCTGGTTGTAAATAAAGATGATCTTCTGAATATTTATGAGACCGGAAGCGGCAAGCTCCGTCTCCGCGGTAAAGTGGAAGTGGAAAAAGTAAAAGGCGGTCGCCAGCAGCTGGTGATCACCGAGATTCCGTACACCATGATCGGTGCCAATATTGGAAAATTCCTTAACGACGTAGCCTCCCTTGTAGAAACCAAGAAAACCACAGATATTGTGGATATTTCCAACCAGTCCTCCAAGGAAGGAATCCGTATTGTACTGGAACTGAAAAAGGATGCAGATGTAGAGAATCTCACCAACATGCTCTACAAGAAAACCAGACTGGAAGACACCTTCGGAGTCAATATGCTGGCTGTTGCAGACGGACGTCCGGAAACCTTAAGCCTGAAGCAGGTGATTGAGCACCATGTGGATTTTGTGTTCGAAGTAACTACCCGCAAGTACAAGACTCTTCTGGGAAAAGAGCTTGAGAAAAAGGAAATTCAGGAAGGCCTTATCAAAGCCTGTGATGTAATCGATCTGATCATTGAGATCCTTCGAGGCAGCAAGAGCCGTGACCAGGTTAAAAAGTGTCTGGTAGAGGGTATCACAGAGGGAATCAGATTCAAGTCAAAAGCCAGTGAGAAAGCTGCAAAGAATCTGAAATTTACGGAGAATCAGGCTACAGCCATTCTGGAAATGCGTCTGTATCGTCTGATCGGACTGGAAATTGAGGCACTTCAGGCAGAATATGACCAGACTATGAAAAATATTGCTTCTTATGAAGATATTCTGAACAACTATGATTCCATGTGTGAAGTAATTATTGAAGAACTTGACGGAATCAAAAAAGAATACAGCACCAAGAGAAGAACTGTGATCGAGAACGCAGAAGAGGCAGTTTACGAAGAAAAGAAGATGGAAGAGACAGAGGTCTGCTTCCTTATGGACCGCTTCGGCTATATGCGCCTTATTGATAAGAATGCTTATGAGAGAAACAAAGAGGCTGCCCATGCAGAGAATAAATTTATTTTTACCTGTATGAATACAGACAAGATCTGCATTTTCACAGATATGGGACGCATGCATTCCATCAAAGTGGCAGACATTCCGCTGGTGCGCTTCCGTGACAAGGGAACTCCGGCTGATAACCTGAGTAACTACGACAGCAGCCAAGAGCAGATCCTTTATGTGGCACCTGTAGGACAGGTGAAATTATCCACCCTGTTGTTCGTGACTAAGACCTCCATGTGCAAGCTTGTCGCAGGTGAGGAATTCGATGTGGCAAAGAGAACGATTGCATCTACCAAGCTGGGAGAAGAGGATCAGCTGATATTTGTAGGTCCTGCAGATGAAATGGAACAGGTGGTGTTCCAGAGTCAGAATGGCTATTTTCTCCGTATCCTGAAAACGGATGTTTCTACTATGAAGAAGACTTCTGTTGGTGTAAGAGGAATGAAGCTGGGGGACGGGGATGTTCTTGAGCATGCCTATCTGGTGGAACCGAGACAGGAGTACACCATTCAGTATCACGACAAGCCGTATGCATTGAACAAGGTAAAGCTGGCCAAACGTGATACCAAGGGTATGAAGCCCAGAATCTAAGCAGCAGATTATGAAGAAAAGGCTGTTATACAGGTTGTGTAGCGGAAGCTCAAAAGAGCTGAGAGTAAAAGCTGTTGCTGGTGAAACAAGCTTAACAATACTGTCAAAATGGGTTAAAACCTTGTAAAATGGGCATTTATAAGAAAAAGCCCTTGCAATTTGGATTTAAAGGTGTTAGAATAATACAAGAAATCAGAACTTGTTGACAAAGGAGTGGGCGTGAGCCCACTCTTTTTGATGATAAGGACCAGAGCGGCATTCGCAGGTGATAACCGCGAATACCGGATTAGAGCGTGTTTGAAAAAGGCTCTAGAGAGGCAGGTGGGAAAAATGAGCAGAAAAGAAGAGTATGAACAGAAAGCAGAAGCATTGTTATCTCCGATCGTAGAAAGCAATGGATTCGAACTGGTAGATGTGGAATATGTCAAGGAAGCAGGAAACTGGTATCTTCGCGGCTACATTGACAAACCAGGTGGAATCACAGTGAATGACTGCGAGACAGTAAGCAGGGCTTTCAGCGACAGGCTTGACGAAGATGATTTCATCGAGGACAGCTACATCATGGAGATCAGCTCTCCGGGACTTGACAGACCTCTGAAGAAAGAAAAAGATTTTGCCAGAAGCATTGGCAAACTGGTAGAAATCAGAACCTACCGGCCAATCGAGAAACAGAAAGAATTTTGTGGTGAACTGACAGCATATGATAATAACAGTGTGACCATTGATGAGGAGGGAACTCCACGCACTTTCGATAAGAAAGATATCGCACTGGTGCGTCTGGCAATTGATTTTTAAGTTACCATGAAAGTCCGGGCTGGCAGCTGTGGGAGTACCACAGGCGTGGAACAGCTGACTTTCATATAGGAAGATGCTGCCAGTAGGCGACATGTCCGATTTAAGAAATAAGCGATTATGCTGGAAAGCAAAAAGGAGGAAATAAGAAAAATGAACAAGGAGTTAATGGGTGCTCTGGACGAACTGGAACGCGAGAAAAATATCAGCAAGGAAACTTTGCTGGATGCCATTGAGCAGTCCCTGATCCAGGCATACAAGAATCATTTTGGAAAAGCTGACAATGTACATGTTACCATTAACAGAGAAACAGGCGATTTCAGTGTATATGCAGACCGCAAGGTTGTAGAATTCGTAGAAGATCCTGCTGAAGAGGTTTCTCTTGTAGAAGCACAGAAGCAGAACACCAATGCAGAGGTTGGCGATATCCTGAAGGTACCGGTTCACTCTGACAAATTTGGCCGTATTGCAACACAGAATGCAAAGAACGTAATCCTTCAGAAAATCCGTGAGGAAGAGCGTAAAGTTCTGTTTGACCAGTATCACGGCAATGAGAAAGAGGTTGTTACCGGCATTGTACAGCGTGTGGTAGGACATAATGTAAGCGTAAATCTTGGCAAGGCAGATGCAATCCTTGCTGAGAATGAGCAGGTGAAGGGTGAGACCTTCAAGCCTACTGAGAGAATCAAAGTGTATATTCTTGAGGTAAAGGATACACCGAAGGGACCTCGTATCCTTGTTTCCAGAACACATCCTGGCCTTGTAAAACGCCTCTTTGAGTCTGAGGTTGCTGAGGTGAAGGACGGAACTGTTGAGATCAAGAGTATTGCCCGTGAGGCAGGTTCCCGTACCAAGCTGGCAGTATGGAGCAACGATCCTGATGTAGATCCGGTTGGAGCATGTGTTGGTGTAAATGGTGCCCGTGTAAGTGCGATTGTAAATGAGCTTCGCGGTGAGAAGATTGATATCATCAACTGGGATGAGAATCCTGCAATCCTGATCGAGAATGCATTAAGCCCGGCGAAGGTAATCGCTGTTATGGCAGATCCGGATGAGAAGACTGCACTTGTTGTGGTTCCGGATTACCAGCTTTCCCTTGCAATCGGTAAAGAAGGACAGAATGCACGTCTTGCAGCACGTCTGACTGGATTTAAGATTGATATCAAGAGTGAAACCCAGGCAAGAGAGTCCGGCGACTTCTATGATTATGACGAGGATGACGATGAGTACTATGAGGATGACGAGTACGAAGAGTCTGAGGAGTCCGCTACAGAAGAAATTTCTCAGGATAGCGAAGAAACAGCTGCCGGTGAAGAGTCTGAAGAGACTGAGGATGCGGTAGAGAATGAAGACGAAGAATAAAATTCCCATGCGCCAGTGTACTGGCTGCAGAGAAATGAAGAATAAAAAAGAAATGATCAGGGTGTTGAAAACCGCAGAGGATGAGATCGTTCTGGATGCTACAGGCAGGAAAAACGGTCGCGGAGCCTACATCTGCAAGAGCCGTGAGTGTCTGGAGAAAGCCAGAAAAAATCACGGACTGGAGCGTTCTTTGAAAGCAGCTATCCCGGATGAGGTTTATGATAGCCTTGAGAAGGAGTTTGATAGTATTGAAGAATAATAAAGCACTGTCCCTGATCGGACTTGCAACAAAGGCCGGAAAGACAGTCAGCGGAGAGTTTTCCACTGAGAAATCCATTAAGACCGGCAAAGGATATCTGGCAATCGTAGCCGGAGATTCTTCTGATAACACCAAGAAGAAATTCCGGAACATGTGTGAATTTTACGAAGTGCCCTTGTATATCCTTTCAGATAAAGAAACGTTAGGGCATGCCATGGGTAAGGAATTCCGTGCCAGCCTGGCTGTACAGGACTGGAATTTTGCAGAAGCTATTATGAAGGTGCTGCAGGGTGAGGGGAAGGAGCTTTAGAGCATACCACTGTTGTCTGAGAAAACGACCTGAACCAAAGAGGAAAAAGCGTTCCAGGGAATGCTTTTAAATGTTCCCGGGAAATGATTCTTGATGATACGAGCTGCGAAAGACTTATGAAAGCGTATCCTGGCTCGTACTGGTGAAGGGAGAATGGCATATGGTGATAAAGTCACATGAGCCTGCCAAAGACAGAAATAAGCAAAACAGAGAGAATAAAAACAGAGTGAAAAAAGTTATAGATACGGGAAAGGAGAAAGGAATAACATTGGAGACTCCTAAGACAGAAGAGCAGAAAGTGTCAGTAAAGAAAGAAGGCGACGGTGCAGAGGCACCGAAGAAGAAAAAAAATATTATCCGCGTATATCATGCACAGAATGCAAGTGACGGCGGGAAGAACAGAAAGAAACCAACTGGAGAGAGAAAACCGCGTCCACAGGGCACACGTCCTGCAGCACAGGCACAGCCGGCAGCGAAAGCGGAAGCACCTGTAAAGGCAGCACCGAAGACAGAAGCTCCTAAGACAGAAGCACCGAAGCCGGTAAGTGCACCGAAGGCTGAGGCTCCTAAGACAGAAGCACCAAAAGCTGAGGCACCAAAGGCAGAAGCACCAAAAGCTGAGACAGCACCAAAGAGCGCACCGGTAAGTGCACCGAAGACAGAGCCGGCAAAACCGGTTCAGACTGCACCAAAAGCAGAAGCTCCAAGGACAGAATCCCAGAGACCAGCTGCACAGCAGAACAGAAACGAAGGACAGCAGCGTCAGGGAAATGGCCAGGGCAACCGTAATTTCCGTCAGGGCGAGGGCCGCGACAATAATCGCGGAGACAACAATCGTGGTGACAGAAATGGAGGCAGATTTGGCCAGGGAAGACCACAGGGCGGCAATGGCGGCCAGGGTGGATTCCGCGGAAACAGAAATAATGATGGTCAGGGAAGACCTGTAAGACAGGGAGACTCCCAGAACAGAGGACCGCGCCAGGGTGATGGAAACGGACGTGGATTCCGTCAGGGCGGTGACAACAGAGACAATAGAAATGGAAACGGAAATGGCAGCAGATTTGGCCAGGGAAGACCACAGGGCGGTCAGGGACGTTTCGGAGGAAAAGACGGAGATAACCGTAGTGAAGGACGCTTTGGCGGACAGAACCACCAGGGTGGACAGCGCTCCGGCGGTGCAAGAAGAAGCGGCGGCGGATCTGACGCAATCTTTACACCAGAGCTGACCAAGACATCCAAGGACAGCAAGCGTGAGCGTGACAGAGAGAACAAGAATAAAAAGAAAGATTTCGATAAGACATCAGGTGGCGGACACAGACCAAACCAGGGCGGCAGAAACCAGATGTCCAGAATCCCGAAAGCACTTCAGAAACCTGCTCCGCAGCAGAAACAGGAAGAGAAGAAACCGGAGATCAAAGAGATCACAATTCCGGAGAAGCTTACCATCCGCGAGCTTGCGGAAGCGATGAAGATGCAGCCATCTGCAATTGTTAAGAAGCTGTTCATGGAAGGTCAGATGGTAACGGTAAACCACGAGATCGATTTCGAGCAGGCAGAAGAGATTGCTCTTGGATTTGACATTATTGCAGAAAAAGAAGAAAAAGTAGATGTAATTGAGGAACTTTTGAAAGAGGAAGATGAAGATGAATCCACAATGGTTTCAAGACCACCGGTAGTCTGTGTAATGGGACACGTTGACCATGGTAAAACTTCTCTTCTGGATGCAATCCGTAAGACAAACGTAACAAGAGGTGAGGCTGGTGGAATCACACAGCATATCGGTGCTTATGTAGTTGATATCAACGGACAGAAGATCACCTTCCTTGATACACCGGGACATGAGGCATTCACTGCCATGCGTATGCGTGGAGCAAACTCTACAGATATCGCTGTTCTTGTAGTTGCAGCTGACGATGGTGTTATGCCGCAGACAGTAGAAGCTATCAGCCATGCAAAGGCTGCTGGCGTTGAGATCATCGTTGCCATCAACAAGATTGATAAGCCAAGTGCAAATATTGAACGTGTAAAACAGGAGCTTTCCGAGTATGAGCTGATTCCGGAAGACTGGGGTGGAACAACACCGTTCGTTCCGGTATCTGCCAAGACTGGAGAGGGCATTGATGACCTTCTTGAAATGATCCTTTTAACAGCAGAGGTTTCTGAACTGAAAGCAAACCCGAACCGCGCAGCAAGAGGTCTTGTGATCGAGGCTCAGCTGGATAAAGGTAAAGGACCGGTTGCTACGATCCTTGTACAGAAGGGTACTCTTCACGTTGGAGATTTTATCGCAGCCGGAGCATGCAATGGTAAAGTACGTGCCATGATGGATGATAAGGGACGCCGTGTAAAACAGGCTGGTCCGTCTACTCCTGTAGAGATCCTTGGTCTTGGCGATGTTCCTAATGCCGGAGAGGTTCTCATGTCCTTTGAGAATGATAAAGAGGCTAAGAATTTTGCAGCAGCATTTGTTTCCGAGAATAAGAACCGTCTTCTTGAGGAAACTAAGGGTAAACTTTCCCTGGATAACCTGTTTGACCAGATCCAGGCAAGCGACCTTAAGGAGCTCCCGATTATTGTCAAAGCCGATGTACAGGGTTCTGTAGAGGCTGTAAAACAGAGTCTTGTAAAACTTTCCAATGAGGAAGTTGTTGTAAGAGTGATCCATGGCGGCGTTGGTGCTGTCAATGAGTCTGATGTCAGCCTTGCTGCTACATCAAATGCGATCATCATCGGATTCAACGTTCGTCCTGATACCACAGCGAAACAGCTGGCAGAGCAGGAAGGCGTAGATCTTCGTCTGTACCGTGTTATCTACCAGGCAATTGAGGACGTGGAAGCTGCCATGAAGGGTATGCTGGATCCGGTATTCGAGGAGAAGGTAATTGGCCATGCAGAGGTTCGTCAGCTGTTCAAGGCTTCCGGTGTCGGTACTATCGCAGGAAGCTATGTGCTTGACGGTACCTTCCAGAGAGGATGCAAGGTACGCATCACCAGAGACGAGGAGCAGATCTACGAAGGTGAGCTGGCTTCCCTTAAGAGATTTAAAGATGATGTCAAAGAAGTTCGTGCAGGCTATGAGTGTGGTCTTGTATTCCAGGATTTCAATGACGTTAAAGAAGAAGATAAAGTTGAAGCATATATTATGGTTGAGGTGCCGCGCTAGAGCGTAGTAATCGCAGGTGTCAGTTGGGGGCAAGCTCATTGCCCCCAATTTTCGTTGTCAGAGCCTGCGCTCATATAGGAGACCAAAAAATGAGAAAAAACAGCATTAAAAATACAAGGATCAATGCAGAAGTTCAGAAAGAACTGAGCAACATTATCCGCGGTGAGATCAAGGATCCCCGCATCCATCCCATGACATCTGTCATGGCTGTGGAGGTTGCACCGGATCTTAAGACCTGCAAGGCATTTATCAGTGTCCTTGGCAGCGAGGAATCCAAGCAGTCCACAATTAAAGGGCTGAAAAGTGCAGAAGGCTATATCCGCCGTCAGCTTGCGAAGAACCTGAATCTTCGCAACACTCCGGAAATCCGCTTCATTCTGGATGAGTCCATTGAATATGGCGTAAATATGTCCAGACTTATCGATGATGTGATCGAACACGACCATTCGAAGGGCACTGAGAGTGAGGACGGGGAAAAACAGGATACAGCAGAAACTGAAGACGAAGAGTAAAAATCGAGGTGAAGGGAATGGAGAGAATCGAAGAAATTCTGGATGGCGTAAAGACCATGGGAATTGGGGGACATGTTCGCCCAGATGGTGACTGTGTAGGTTCCTGCATGGCACTTTATCTGTATATAAAGAAATGGTATCCTGAAATCAAGGCAGATATCTATCTGGAGAAGCCGAAGCCGGTATTCGGACATATTGCATGCATGGATGAAGTACATTATGAAGCAGGTGAGCCCAGAGAGTATGATCTTTTTGTGACCTGTGATGTGAGCGCTCCTGACCGTCTGGCAGTAGCGGCTGATTATTTCGCTTCTGCGAAAAAGACCGTCTGCATTGACCATCATGTGAGCAATCCGGGATTTGCAGATGTGAACCACGTACATGGTGAGATCAGCTCTGCCAGCGAGGTTCTGTATAAGCTTCTTGACAAAGAAAAAATCAATCTGGATATTGCAACTGCTATTTATACCGGAATGATCCACGATACAGGTGTATTCCAGTATTCCTCCACATCTCCGGACACCATGCGTATTGCCGGTGACCTGATGGAAAAGGGTGTTGATTTTTCTAATATTATTGACGAATCCTTCTATCAGAAGAGCTACATTCAGAATCAGGTCATGGGACGTGTTCTGGCAGAGAGCATTATGCTTCTGGATGGCAAATGTATCGTTGGCTACATGAAGCTGAGAGACATGGATTTCTATGGTGTAAAGCCGTCTGACCTGGATGGAATCGTAAGCCAGCTCCGTCTTACGAAAGGTGTGGAAGTGGCAATGTTTATTTACGAGCATGAAAGCCAGGTGTTTAAGGTATCACTCCGTTCCAACGGTGCTGTAGATGTAAGCAAGATCGCTTCCTATTTCGGAGGAGGCGGACATGTGAAAGCAGCAGGCTGCGATCTGGCCGGTTCCATGTACGATGTTATCAATAATATTTCAGAACAGATCGAAAAACAGCTTTTAGGACAGGATAAGTAATGGCAGATTTTCAGGGAATCATTGTAATTCACAAGGAAAAAGGCTTTACCTCCCATGATGTGGTAGCCAAGCTTCGGGGAATTCTCCATATGAAAAAAATAGGACATACAGGGACTCTTGACCCGGATGCTACCGGTGTTTTGCCGGTAGCTCTTGGAAAGGGCACCAAGCTGGTGGATCTTCTTACAGATAAGGAAAAAACGTATGAGGCAGTGCTTCATCTGGGAATCGACACGGATACCCAGGATATGTCTGGAACAGTTCTGGAAGAGAAGCCGGTGAATGTGACCGAGGAGGAAGTGCGAAAGGTACTGAAAAGCTTTGTAGGGGAGCAGCTTCAGGTTCCGCCTATGTATTCTGCTCTGAAGGTAAATGGAAAGAAACTTTACGAGCTGGCAAGAGAGGGCAAAACGGTTGAGCGAAAAGCCCGGCCGGTGTGCTTCTATGAGATTGAGCCTCTGGAATTTCATCTTCCACTGGTGAAAATAAGAGTGACCTGCAGTAAGGGAACCTATATCCGCACCTTGTGCCATGATATTGGCGAGAAGCTTGGCTGTGGCGGCTGTATGGAAGAACTGCTCCGGTCAAGGGTAGGCCGGTATTCTCTCTCTGAGAGCCATACACTTGCCCAGGTGGAAGCTGCCGTGGCAGATGGAACCGTCCAGGATATGATCGACCCGGTGGAAGCAGTTCTGGCTGATTATCCCGCTCTTTATGCGGATTCTTACGGGGACAGGCTTCTGGCAAATGGAAATCCGCTGTCCGACAATCTGGTGAGTCCCCAGCACAAAGAGGGCTGGGTGCGCATGTACGCCAGTGACGGAACTTTTACAGGTATTTTTCAGTGGGATGCGGGGAAGAAGAAATATTATCCGGTGAAAATGTTCTGAATAATAAAGTGACGATTCGGCAGATGCTGAATAGTTACGAATCAGATATAAACTGGTTTGACAGGAGAGATTATGGAATACCTGAAGATAGAGGGTGAGTTTCCAAAACTTGCCAACTGTGCAGTAACAATGGGAAAATTTGACGGGATTCACCGTGGCCACAGGAAGCTGGTTGAGAAGATCAGGGAGCGGAAGACACTTGGAGAACAGGCTGTCCTTTTTGCCATTGATGCTTCCAGCAACATGATCCTTACCAGCCAGGAGCGCGCTTCCCTTCTTGAAAAGCTTGGCGTGGATGTGCTGGTAGAATGCCAGTTAAATGACAGAATCCGGCATATGAAGGCTGAGAATTTTATAAAAGAGATTCTTATGGGAGATCTTGGGGCATCCTACGTAGTAGTGGGAGAGGACAACCGGTTTGGCTTTGAGCGGAAAGGTACGCCCCGGCTTCTTATGGAATTTGGAGAAAAGTATGGCTTTGATGTGGAAATCCTTTCCAAAGAAATGGATGGGCACAGGAAGATCAGCAGTACCTATATCAGAGAAGAACTGAAAAAAGGAAATATGGAGAAAGTCACTTCCCTTATGGGAAGGGATTATTTTGTGGAAGGCCAGGTGGTACATGGCAGGGGAATGGGACATAAGGTTCTGCTTCCCACTACCAATCTCGTGCCTCCCAGGACCAAGATCCTGCCGCCAAACGGTGTGTATGTGACAAGCTCTTATTTCGGGGATAAGATATACCACGGAATTACCAATATTGGCTGTAAGCCTACGGTTGGTGAGAGCTTTATAGGGGTGGAAACCTATCTTTTTGACTGTAAGGAAGATCTCTACGGAGAGGAATGCCGGGTGGATTTCAAAAAGTTTTTGAGGCCGGAACGGAAATTTCCGTCTCTTGAGGCCCTGAAGAGCAGACTTCTGGCGGATGCAGAGAACGGCCGGAGATTTTTTGAAAAAACTGAGAAATAATATCGGGAAGAAAAACGAAAAAAACAGTTTACAGAATCTGGCGGGTATGCTATACTAGGCAAGGTGTGAGTAGGTTTAGTCCCTGCGTTCACATATCAGACAGCCCATATTCAGGGGTTGGACACTCCGACCGTCTCTTAATATGCGGCGATTACGTCCCCACAGGAATACCTGCATGGGAGACCATTAAGAATAATAAGGAGGAAATCAAGATGATTTCAAAAGAAAAGAAAACAGCAATTATGAAAGAGTATGCAAGATGTGAGGGAGATACTGGTTCACCAGAGGTACAGGTAGCTGTTCTTACTGCAAGAATCCAGGAGCTTACTGAGCATTTACAGAACAACCACAAGGATCATCATTCCAGACGTGGTCTGCTGAAAATGGTAGGTCAGAGACGTGGACTGTTAGCTTACTTAAAGAAAACAGACATCGAAAGATACCGTGCACTGATTGAGAAATTAGGTTTAAGAAAATAATTAGTATGCGGAAGGGCGGATATCCATCCGCCCTATTTTAAGATGTAAGGAAAGTTATGATTGTTCACAGACAAGCTTCCTACCGGAGCTTTTGTGGATAGTGACAAGTGTCACAATAGAGGCACTATTGTCTGTAAGGGCGACCTGACAGATAAAGATTTCCGAGACTTCTGAAAAGGACATTTGAAGAGACCTGTTCCCAGCCATATCAAATGTATTTTTCAGTCGTTTCGGACTTCTGTTGTGACAGAGGCAAAGAGAGCTGCAATATACGTCGGTCAGAACTGGTTTTCACAGTTTCTGCAGAAGTGTAAGGTGGCTTCAGATCAATATTTTATATGAAAAAGGAGAGAAGACATGTACAAAAGTTATTCCATGGAATTAGCTGGAAGAACACTTACCGTAGATATCGGACGTGTTGCGAAACAGGCCAATGGCGCAGCACTTATGCATTATGGTGATACCACTGTACTTGCTACAGCAACTGCATCCAAGGAGCCAAGAGAGGGAATCGACTTTTTCCCATTAAGCGTTGAATATGAAGAGAAAATGTACGCCGTAGGAAAGATTCCGGGCGGTTTCAATAAGAGAGAAGGAAAGGCAAGCGAGCACGCAATCCTTACCTCCCGTGTTATCGACAGACCTATGCGTCCTTTGTTCCCGAAGGATTACAGAAACGACGTAACACTGGTAGACATGGTTATGTCTGTAGATCCGGAGTGCAACCCGGAGATCCCGGCTATGCTTGGTTCTTCCCTTGCTACCTGTATTTCTGATATTCCATTTGATGGCCCATGTGCAACGACACAGATCGGCCTGATCAATGGAGAGTATGTTGTGAACCCTACACTGGCTCAGAAGGATATTTCTGATCTTCAGCTGACAGTAGCTTCCACAAGAGACAAAGTTATCATGATCGAGGCCGGTGCCAACGAGGTTCCGGAGGATCAGATGATCGAGGCTATTTATAAAGCACATGAGGTAAACCAGGAGATCATCAGATTCTTCGATCAGATCATCGCTGAGTGCGGGAAAGAGAAACACAGCTATGAGTCCTGTGCAGTTCCGCAGGAGCTGTTTGACGCCATCAAGGAGATCGTTCCTCCGGAAGAAATGGAAGTTGCCGTATTCTCTGATGACAAGCAGACAAGAGAGAACAATATTGCAGAGATCACAGACAAGCTGAAAGAAGCTTTCGCAGAGAAAGAGGAGTGGCTTGCTGTTCTTGGTGAGGCTGTTTACCAGTATCAGAAGAAGACCGTTCGTAAGATGATCCTGAAAGATCACAAACGTCCGGACGGCCGTGCAATCACACAGATCCGTCCTCTGGCAGCAGAGGTTGACATCATCCCGAGAGTACATGGCTCTGCTATGTTCACCCGTGGACAGACTCAGATTTGTACCATCACTACTCTGGCACCTCTTGCAGAGGCACAGAGAATTGACGGACTTGACGAGTTTGAGACAAGCAAGAGATATATGCATCACTACAATTTCCCGTCCTATTCTGTAGGTGAGACAAAGCCATCCAGAGGACCGGGACGCCGTGAGATCGGTCATGGAGCACTTGCTGAGAGAGCACTTGTACCGGTTCTTCCAAGCGTAGAAGAATTCCCATATGCAATCCGTACTGTATCCGAGACCTTTGAGTCAAACGGATCTACCTCCCAGGCAAGTATCTGTGCATCCACCATGTCTCTTGAGGCTGCCGGTGTACCGATTAAGAAGCCGGTTGCAGGTATTTCCTGTGGTCTTGTAACAGGTGACACAGATGATGATTATATCGTTCTTACTGATATCCAGGGTCTTGAGGACTTCTTTGGCGACATGGACTTCAAGGTAGCCGGAACTCATGACGGTATCACAGCGATTCAGATGGATATTAAGATCCACGGTCTTACAAGACAGATCGTAGAAGAAGCAATCAGACGTACTAAGGAAGCAAGAGAGTACATCCTTAACGAAGTTATTGAGAAATGTATCCCTGCACCTCGTACAACTGTTGGAAAATATGCTCCGAAGATCATCCAGATCCAGATCGATCCTCAGAAGATCGGTGATGTTGTTGGACAGAGAGGTAAGACCATCAACACCATCATCGAGCGCACAGGCGTTAAGATCGATATCACAGATGAGGGTGCTGTATCTATCTGCGGCGTAGATGATAAGAACATGCAGGAAGCAAAGCGTATGGTTGAAATCATTGCTTCTGACTTCGAGCAGGGACAGATCCTCACCGGACAGGTTGTAAGCATCAAGGAGTTTGGCGCATTTGTTGAGTTCGCACCTGGCAAAGAGGGAATGGTTCACATTTCCAAGATCTGCAAGGAGAGAATCAACCGCGTAGAGGATGTTCTTACACTTGGAGATAAAGTGACTGTTGTATGCCTTGGAAAAGACAAGATGGGAAGAATGAGCTTCAGCATCAAGGATGTTCCGGCAGAGGCAAAATAAGAATAAAATGCAAGGCCACTGTGTAGGAAAAGCACAGTGACAGCTTGGGGGATGCCGGACAGATGTGCCCGGCATTCTTTATATCCGCTGCAGAGCCGGAGCTTTGGAAAATGCGTCTGCACGGGATAAACAGGAGGAAACATGAAGAGAATTGCAAAATTTCATAAAGTAAGTAAAGAGCGCTTTGTGGCAGACTGGATGGATGCTTTTGAAGGCGTGTCTGCTGACGAGGCAGAGAAGATTTATGAGGGAATCCGTCTTCCAAGACGGGCTACTGCCGGAAGCGCAGGCTATGATTTCTTTTCCCCGGCTGATTTTACCATCAAGCCAGGCGAGACCATCAAGATTCCGACCGGGATCTGTGTGGAGATGGATCAGGAATGGGTGCTGAAATGCTATCCAAGAAGCGGCCTGGGATTCAAATTCCGTCTGCAGCTGAATAATACGGTGGGGATTATTGACAGCGATTATTTTTATTCTGACAATGAAGGCCATATTTTTGCCAAGCTGACAAATGATACCAATGAGAATAAAGTGGTAGAATTGAAGGCAGATACAGGCTTTATGCAGGGAATCTTCGTTGAGTACGGGATTACCGTAGATGATGATGTGACAGATGTGAGAAATGGCGGGTTTGGAAGTACGACGAAGTAACCCGCTGCGGCGCCCTCGCAGTTCTATGGGAAATACAAAAGCAGGTAAATGTGATGAATTTATCAATCACAGATACCTGCTTTTATTGTGCTTAAGTTTTTTTCAAATTTTGCAGAAAGCCTTTTTCAAACAGGCTCCCGCAGGAAATCTCTTTAAAGACCACCGGGAAGATTACTCTGATGCTCCCGCAGGAAATTTCTTTAAAGACCACCGGAGAGATTACTCTAAAGGTGTTCCGGCAGCTTCTGCTTCTCGTGCATTCTGTAAAACAGTGTCAAATGCGATAGCAGCCTTATTGTACTCTTCGTCGCTCTCAATGTTGGAAAGCATGGGAGCACCCTCTGCAGTGCGGGTGAAGGAATACAGATAAACTTCACCGTCATGATTCTGGCCCTCTTCGTCAAGAGGAAGAAGCGCAATATATTCCTTTGCATCTACCGGGAAAATGGTAAGGATGGCGCATTCTACCTCAGTATCATCCTCCATGGTAAGAGTAATAGTGCTGTGCTGGTTTGCGTCAGTGCTGCATCCACCGCATGTGGAACAGTCGGAACCGCCGCAGGATGAGCTGCTTCCACAGCTGCTGCAGGAGTTTGTCATATCTGAATCACTCATTAAAAATACCTCACTTTATAAAAAAATTGTATTTATATGTTACCTGTGAAAAAGCATGTTCATGCTGTAAAACAAGGTAACACCGGGACTTCTTTAGCTTCATTTTCACTGGTAACGGTATGCCCGGACAATATTTAGATTGTACCAGAAAAATAGGGTTTTGTGAATAGGGAAATCTGTGTTATAATGAAGAAAGTGTTAGAATATATTGAATATTCACAGGCAATATCCTATGAGAGGTTTTTTGTGAATGAAGTTCACTGGAAACTTTGAAAAAATGGGCAAAATCATGTACAGAAGGATTTTTGTGCATTATATAAATTTTTACAGATTGGAGAACAACATGAAGCTTGTATCATGGAACGTAAATGGAATCCGTGCCTGTATCACCAAGGGCTTTGAAGAAAGCTTTGCGAAGCTGGACGCAGACATTTTCTGCCTTCAGGAGACCAAATGTCAGGAGAACCAGGTGAAGCTGGAGCTTCCAGGTTATTATCAATATTGGAATTACGCGAACCGCAAGGGATATTCCGGAACAGCTGTTTTTACGAAAAAAGAGCCGTTGTCCGTGACTTACGGACTTGGAATAGAGGAACACGATAAAGAAGGCCGTGTGATCACTGCAGAGATGGACGATTTTTATCTGGTTACCGTATATACGCCCAACTCCCAGTCCGAGCTTCGAAGACTGGAATACCGCATGGAATGGGAAAGAGATTTCCTGGCTTATCTTTTGAAGCTTCAGGAGAAAAAGCCTGTGATCTGCTGTGGAGACATGAATGTGGCACATCAGGAAATTGACCTGAAGAACCCTAAGACCAACCGAATGAACGCAGGCTTCACAGATGAAGAGAGAGCCTGCTTTACCAGAACTCTGGAAGCTGGATTTATTGATACATTTCGTTACTTTTATCCGGAGCTTGAGGGCGCCTACTCCTGGTGGTCTTACCGATTTAAGGCAAGAGAGAAGAATGCCGGATGGAGAATTGACTATTTTATCACCTCTCCGTCCTTGAAAGAGAATCTGGAGGATGCGAAGATCCACAGCGAGATAATGGGGTCCGACCATTGTCCGGTAGAGCTGGATCTGAAATTTTAGACCATAGGGAGTCCTGTATGGCAGGATCTGGGGATAAACAGATATTATCGGATGATTTTATTTCATGAGAAAGATTGCATTGTGCAGATTCCCTTTGGGAAACGTGCTCTGTGTACAAAAATGGCTACAGACGAGACAGCAGACAAAGACAGGAGGGCTTATAAAGTGCCAATACCGGGAAATAAGAGCGTGGTTGTGACATATGGTTATCCTCTTTTACTTGGGGTAACCCAGATGGCAGATGGATATAATTTTGCAGTGGAAGCGGAAGAGGATTCCGAGGTTTACCTGCTCCTTTACAGAAAGAGGGGAAGAGAGCCCTTTTATGAGCTTCTTCTGGATGAAAAATATCGTACAGGACGGATTTTTTCTGTCTTTATGAAAAAATTAAATGTAACCAATCTGGAATACAATTTTAAGATAAACGGGGAAATCTATCTGGATCCCTGTGCCAGCAGAATCAGTGGAAGAGAGCACTTTGGGGCAGCGTGGGAAGAAGATCCCCATAAGGTGCGCTGCGGCTTCTGGTCAGGAAATGGTTATGACTGGGGGGATGAGAAAGCACCGGAAACAGACTTTGGAGATATGATCCTTTATAAAGTACATGTTCGGGGATACACCAGGCAGGCTAAGCTGCCGACAGGTCTCCGGGGAACTTTTTCCGGTCTGGTACAGATGATCCCATACTGGCAGGAGCTTGGCATTAATACGGTAGAGCTTATGCCGGCCTATGAATTTATGGAGGTGGTTCCGCCAAAGGAGCCAGACGGTCTGGTTTCCCAGAAGGGGAAAAAAGACGAGGTAAATTACTGGGGATATGGAAATGGTCTTTATTTTGCGCCAAAGAGTGCTTATTGCGCTACCCGGGATCCCCACAGGGAATTTTGTGACATGATCAGGGCTTTTCACAAAGCAGGGATTGGCTGTATCATGGAAATGTATTTTCCAGCAGAAGTTAATCCTTTAATGGTACTTCGTGCAGTGCAGTTCTGGAAACAGAATTATCATGTGGACGGCTTTCATATTCTGGGAGAAGGGGCACCTCTTGACCTGATCATGAAGGATGGCCTGCTTGCAGGAACGAAGATCATGGCAGAAGGAATGGATACGGCTGCTCTTTATAAGAACCGCAGACCAGGAAAGCGATGCTTTGCGGAATATAATCTGGGATTTTTGCAGGATATGCGCAGATTCCTGAAAAGCGATGAGGATATGGTTCCGGCTGTGCAGTACCGCATCCGTCATAATCCGGATGACCATGGAGTGATCAATTATATTACCTGCCAGGACGGTTTTACTTTAAATGACCTTGTTTCCTACAATTATAAGCACAATGAGGCAAATGGGGAAGGCAATAACGACGGATGCAGCTATAATTATTCCTGGAATTGCGGCATTGAGGGACCAAGCCGGAAGCAGTGGATCCGTCAGATGAGGGAGCGCCAGATGCGAGCCGCTTTTGCCATGCTGCTGTTTTCCCAGGGAGTACCCATGATCTATGGCGGTGATGAGATCGGCAATTCCCAGGAGGGAAACAATAATGCTTACTGCCAGGACAATTCCATTGGCTGGATTGACTGGCGGGGACTGCGGCGAAATGCCAGTATGCTTGCCTTTGTAAAAAAGGCAGTTGCACTTCGGAAGGCTCATCCTGTCCTTCATATGAGTGAGAGCATGAAAGAGGCAGATTACCTTGGCAAGGGATTTCCGGATATGTCTTTTCATGGGGAACGTGCATGGTTCTGCAACATGGAAAATACCAGCCGCATGATCGGCGTGATGCTGTGCGGGGCATATGCAAAGCTGCCGGATGGAAGTGAGGATGATTTCCTTTATACAGGCTATAATTTTCACTGGGAAACCAGGAATATTGCCCTTCCCAATTTGCCAGAGGGGATGGAGTGGAAGAAAGTGATGGATACCGGAGATCTGACCTGTGACGGATTTTATGGGGAAAATGGCCAGGTTTATGAAAGAGCCGTGGAGGTGGGACCGCGTACAGTGGTTGTACTTCAGGGTGTGAAGAAACCGGAGCCTGAAAGAAAGCATACTGGCAAAGGAAAAAAGAATGAAAAACTGCCAGGCGCAGAAGGGAAGAAAACTGCAGCTTCAGACAATACTGTGACAGAAGCTGAGAATAAGGAAAGGAGGTCCGGTGACAATGCATCCATGGCTTCACTTTAAAACAATCACAAAGCATAAGCTGATGGTCATGCACTATTGCTTCCGAATCGGACTTTACAAGCAGGGGCTTCTCCATGACCTTTCCAAATATACTCCATCGGAATTTCTGGTGGGCTGCAAATATTATCAGGGAAACAGAAGTCCAAATAACGCAGAACGTGAGGATACTGGCGTGTCTACCGCCTGGCTCCATCATAAAGGGCGCAATAAGCATCATTATGAGCATTGGGTGGATTATTCCATAAATGATCCGGAGCATGTGATCATGGGGGCGAAAATGCCCCGCAGATATGTGGCAGAGATGGTGATGGACAGGATCAGTGCCTCCAGGACGTATCTTGGGGACGCATATGACAATCACAAGCCGCTGGAATATTTTCTGAAAAGCAAGCCGAAGCTGTGGTTTGTACATCCCCAGACCAAAAAAGAGTTAGAGGGGCTGCTTCGGATACTCAATGACAAAGGGGAAGAAAAGGCTTTGTGGTATATTAAGCATGTTTATCTGAAAGGGAAGGATAAGTAGTTTCATATTCTGTGTTTATAAAACGCATACTTTCAAAAAAATATATAATATCACTTGCACTTTCATACTCTTCTGTGGTAAAGTATGAAATATGTTATTTTGCTGTCTGGATGATTTGGAGACGGCAGATTTTATAACAGAGGAGGAGAAAAAATTGAGTGGTACAACAGTGATAATTCTGATTGCTTTTGTGTTTTACCTTGCCATGATGATCGTCATCGGCGCGGTTTACATGAAAAAGACCTCCAGCTCAGAGGATTATTTCCTTGGAGGACGAGGACTGAACGGATGGGTGGCAGCCCTTTCTGCACAGGCTTCTGATATGAGCGGATGGCTTCTGATGGGTCTTCCAGGAGCCATTTATTCTTTTGGATCCGGACAGATCTGGATCGCAGTGGGACTTTTTATCGGAACTGTCCTCAACTGGGTATGTATTTCCGGAAGACTTCGTAAATACACCATCGCAGCAAACAATTCCATGACCATCCCGGCATTTTTCGAGAACCGCTACCGTGATAAGAAAAAGATCCTGCTTCTGATTTCATCAGTGGTAATTGTAATCTTTTTCCTGGTGTATACAGCTTCTGCGCTGGCAGCAGGCGGTAAGCTGTTCAATACCGTATTTGGACTTGATTATCATGTAGCTCTGGCTATCGGAGCAGCGGTTATTCTTTGCTACACCTTCATGGGCGGCTTTATGGCGGTCTGTGTAACAGACTTTGTGCAGGGAACCCTGATGCTTATCGGACTTCTTGTAGTTCCGCTGGTGGCATATTTCCTGCTTCCAGGCAATCTTACAGATCTGATCTCCCAGAGTAGCGTGACCGGCGGTGCAGGCGCTTATCTGAACCCGTTTATGAACGGAGACAGACCATATACCTTTATAGAGATCTTTTCCCAGCTGGCATGGGGCTTTGGATACTGTGGAATGCCTCACGTACTGGTAAGATTTATGGCAGTTAAGAATGAGAAGGAACTGAAGAAATCCTGGGCGATTGCTATTGTATGGGATCTTCTTTCCCTGACAGCTGCGTTTGCGATTGCAGTGATCGGAAGAGCTTACCTGCTTCCTGTTATTCTTGGAGAGAACGGAGCCGCTTCTTCTGAGAGCGTATTTATTGAGATGATCCGTAAGGTGTTTACTTCAGAGCTTGCGCTTCCCTTTATCGGCGGACTGTTCCTTTGCGGAATCCTTGCAGCGATCATGTCCACAGCGGATTCCCAGCTTCTGGTAACTGCTTCTGCAGTATCTGAGGATCTGTATCACAGCTTTATCAAGAAGGATGCTGACACAGAGGAAATTCTGAAAGTAAGCCGTATCACGGTTATTGTCATCGCAGTGATCGCATTTGTCATTGCATGGAATCCGGACAGCAGTATTATGGGACTGGTTTCCAATGCATGGGCAGGACTTGGTTCCGCATTTGGACCGATCGTGGTAATGTCCCTGTTCTGGAGAAGAACCAATCTTCCAGGTGCCATTGCAGGTATGGTGACTGGCGGACTTACTGTTATTATCTGGGACTATATTCCGTTAGTCGGAGGACAGACACTGGGAACCTATACAGGACTTTATTCCCTGGCAGTTGGTTTCCTGCTCAGTCTGGTGATGATCGTGATCGTCAGCCTTGTGACGAAGGCTCCATCCAAAGAAATCACAGATGAGTTTGACAGAGTTGCTGCGAAATAATGCAGTTGCATGATCGTTGTGCATCGTGATGCGTGTTATAGGTTGCGATGCGACCATTAAGAAAGTTTTATAAAAAAGGTAGTCCTTATATGGAAAGGGCTACCTTTTTTTCTGAAAATTTGTTATAATAATAACATCTTTATCCGGGAATGAAAGACATTGTATATCAGTGTCTGGCAGAAAACGGACGTAATAAATCTGCATTCCCATAACAGAAAGGGGCAACACAAGATGAAAAAATATGATTATTTAATTGTAGGAGCCGGACTTTTTGGAGCTGTATTTGCTCACGAAGCTACTAAGAAGGGCAAGACCTGCCTGGTGATCGACAAGCGTGATCATATCGGCGGTAATATTTACACAGAGGAAGTAGAAGGCATCCAGGTCCACAAGTATGGCGCACATATTTTCCATACTTCTAAGAAGGAAATCTGGGACTATGTGAATCAGTTTACAGAGTTTAACCACTTTGTAAATTCACCTATTGCTGTGTATAAGGATGAATTGTATAATCTTCCGTTTAATATGAATACATTCCACCAGCTCTGGGGAGTTCGGACTCCGGCAGAGGCGAAGGCGAAGATTCAGGAGCAGATCAGCCGCATGCACATCACACACCCGAAGAACCTGGAAGAGCAGGCACTGGCGCTGGTGGGACAGGATGTGTATGAGAAGCTGGTAGAGGGCTATACCCGCAAGCAGTGGGGAAGAGAGTGTAAGGACCTTCCGTCCTTTATTATCAAGAGACTTCCTCTTCGTTATACCTATGATAATAACTATTTTAAGGATCCCTATCAGGGTATTCCGAAGGGCGGCTATACCCGTATTATCAAGAAGCTTCTGGAGGGTGTCCAGGTTTGCCTGAAGACGGATTTCTTTGCAAACAGAGAAGAGCTCACTGCACAGGCAGATAAGATCCTTTTTACCGGTATGATCGATGAATTTTACGATTACTGCTATGGTGAGCTGGAGTACCGTTCCCTGCGTTTTGAGACAGAAGTGCTTGATATGGGGAATTATCAGGGAAATGCGGTTGTGAACTATACCGATTATGAGGTGCCATATACCCGTATTATTGAGCATAAGCACTTCGAATTTGGGACACAGCCGAAGACTGTTATCACAAGAGAATATCCGGCAGCATGGGAGAAGGGAAAAGAGCCGTATTATCCCATTAATGATCCGAAGAATGACGAGCTCTTTGACAAGTATGAGCGCCGTGCATTAGAAGAGAAGAATGTACTCTTCGGCGGACGACTGGGCATGTACCGCTATATGGATATGGACAAGGTAATTGAGGAAGCTCTTAATATGGCTGAGACCGAGCTGACCTACGAAGAAGTATAAAGGAGAATACTATGGATACCCCGACTATTACACAATACTACAGAGAATCGGACCCGGCCAGACGTCTGGCACTTTTGAATATGTCCATTGAGGCAGGAGAGGAGCCAGAGCTGAATCAGATCCGCAGGGAGCTTTGGGACATCCGTTATCAGGATCCGTCTGAGCTTGGCGGTGATACCAGAGCTGACGGTTTGATCGCACTGTGGATGCTGATGGAGTTTAATAAGGACAGCGGCAAGCGCTTTATGGGAGTCCGCGGCGGACGTAAGGAGATCATGAAACAGCTGAATAAAATGAAATTCCAGGAAATCTGCGCCAAGGGTAAGGATTATGAAGAGCTTCTTTACAGGGAGTGCTGCCATATGGTGAAGACGTATATGGAGCTTAGTGAGTCTGATAAGGCTTATAACAGCACGCTGTTTGGAATTATGAAAATGAGCAGTGAGCGTGCCAAGGACAAGCTGAAAGCGGATATTTATGATACTGCCGTGGTGCTTCCGCAGACATTGAAGATGGAAGAAGAGCTTGGAATCGTCACCCGCGCCGCCCGGGAAATGTACGAACTGCATTTTCCAGGAGAGGGAAGCCTGGGAGCAGACAGATAACATGTCAGGCGAAAAAGCCTGACATGTATAAAAAGATATAAAATTATAAAGTCCTTAATACCGCAGCAGTCTCCGAATCTGGAGCTGGCTGCGGTATTTATTATGCAGCTCCAGTTCCAGCGCCTTCTCACATGCATCCAGAATCACATCATAATAGGTAAACTGATAAATATTACCTGCAATCTGTACACAATTATACCGCTGCAAAGAAATCCCAATCTGTTCCATGGAAAACTGGAAATCAAGCTTCGCCTGCAGCATACGCATTAAGGTAAAGGACACAAACCCAATCACAAAATGGGCATTGATCTTATCCGGTGTCCAGATGAAGGTAGCAGAGGAGTCATACTGGCTTTTGGAATCAAGGAAAATTTTCTCCATATGACGAAGTCCGCTGAAAAGACGATAAGGGGCAAGATTATCCACCTCCAGATTATCAGTAGCAATGGCAGTATATCCGTCCAGCTTCAATCCGGTATGCCTTCCGGAAGACTCCCTGGCAAGGCGCTGCTGTCTGGCCTGAAGCTCATGGTAGTATACAAATTGTTTTTCCCTATCCTCAAAAATCCGCTCTTTATAAAGAAGAGGGATAGTCTGATGCTTTTCATTCAGAATTTTCATTTCCTGATAACCATCCTTCAGTACCCAATCCTTAAATTCTGCATTCGCAGTATGTACAGGCAGACCATAAATATATCCGTCTGCCGGAACTCCATTGCAAATAAAAGGCTCCTCCTCCGGACGTGCAGGTGCAGTATTATAAAAACGGGTTCTGGGATTCTCTCTCTTTAATTGCTTTACGGCATTAAAAACAGACTGGTTCAACACAGTACCACTGGTAGACAGGTCATATGCAATGGGAATTCCATTTCTGTCCGTGAGAAGATCCAGGTGAAGGGTGGAATCTGTACGTTTGGCATTGGGCTGCGTGTCAGAGGGCATGCTTCCCGGAATGGAAAAATTATAGCTGGTGTGATCCAAAAAAGCAGAAGTAGTATCTCTGGAAAGGATGCTGCCGGAATGCTCATAAATCCACTTCTGCAGATCTTTTTGCAGTTTCACAATAACATGAAAGGCAGAATCCAGGTCTTTGTCTGAGATGCTTCCGGATTCTTCGAAGTAGATTCCTTTTTCAATAGCTTCATTCCAGGTGCAATTTGGGTAAAGCGCACGGGAAATGACCATATATCGGAAAAGCTCTTCTATATTATAGGGGAGAGATAGATTCCAGGTCCTGGTACGCCAGAAAATGTCCAGCTGAAGCTCCTTATAAAGGTATTTCAGAATGCCGTAGCCTACATTTTTCAGAGAGTGTTCTCCCGGTGAGAGAGCAGTAGTAAGGTCAACATATACCACAGAGTTCTTTTTAGCTTCTCGTTCCTGGTTCATATCAGCGACAACCTTCTCGAAATGGCTGATGGGATCCGGGTAATCCTTCTTTAAATCTTCCAGATATCCCAACCCCATAATGGTCTTCTGACGAGTGGCTTTCTTCTCTTTATCATAGTAGGATTCGGTGATGGCAAGGTAAGTTCCCTTTGCCTTAGGGGTCTTTTTGAGAAACATAGGGAGTCCTCCTGTATGCTTTATCATTTGAAAATGAAGATGGTGCGTAGTCCTTGTTTGCCAATTGCATAAGTGCATTGGTTTTCTGGCATTTATTATAGCACGAGAAAGGATGTACATCAAGATACACCATGAGAAAATACGAAAATCGGAGCGAATATAGTTTAGAAAACAGGGCGTGAAATTGTGCAAAATGCTGAAATTCAAACAGGGGAAAAGGGAGTAAACATGTAGTTTTTTTGTCCTGTGAAAACAGAAAAAATAAGAAATTGTGTGTTTTTTTCAATAAAAAGTCAAAAATAGCGACAGTACACTAAAATACACACTATAAAAATACGAAAAAGAAGACCGATTCGTGCCAGGTTTCTTAGTGAAACAGCAGAAAACAGGGATTTTTCAGGTGATCATAAATTATTGCTCCTTTAAAATCAGTGTGATATGATGATGAAAATGGGTTTTGGGCTAGTTCTGCCTGCGAAACCACACCGAAAAAAAGGAAAACCCGATCTTAAAAAGGAGGTTGTAACATGAAAAAGAATTCAAGGCTGAAATCGTTTTTTGCCATACTTCTGGCGGGATCTATGATATTCCAGCAGTCCAGTCTGACTGTCCTGGCAACAGACGATACCTACGTTGAGGACGCGACGGCAACGCCGACTCCGTCTGAAAGCGAAGCAGAAGCATACACAACGGAGGGAGCGGAACCGGTTGCTGAGAAACAGGAAGAACCTCAGCAAGTGCAGGAAACTCCTGCTGCGGAACAAGCTCAGGAGCCAACGGAAGCACCTGCCGAGCAGCCCACAGAAGCGCCAGCGGAGCAGCCCACAGAAGCACCAGCAGAGCAGCCAACAGAAGCACCTGCAGCAGCTCCGACAGAAACACCTGCAACAGAGCCTACAGCGGCACCAGCAGCAGAAGTGACGGAAGCGCCTGCAGCACCGGAAGCTACAGCAACACCAGCTGCCGAGGCAACTGCAACTCCGACACCAGAAGTCAGCGCGTCCCCAAGTGAGACACCGACTCCGACAGAAGCACCGAAGACTTCTTTCAGATACGAAGACAGTCGTGTAGTGATTACAGCAACAGCTCCGGAAGATGCAAACCTTCCACAGGATGCAGAGATTAAAGCTGACTATATTGCACCTGGCACCGAACGCTATAATGCAGCAGTAGCAGCATTCAACAGCCAGCTGAGCAGCCAGTTGGGACTGGACGCTGAGAATACGGAAGCTGAGTACGTACTTTACGACGTATATTTCCTGACCGCCGACGGAAGCAGAATTGAACCTGAAAGCGGAAATGTAAAAGTAGATATGAGCTTCAAACAGATTCAGAAAAGCACCATTGACGGTGATGTCGTAAATAAAGATGTTGTCCACCTCGACAATGAAGGTCAGGCAGAAGTCGTAACCGATTATGTAAATACCAATGAAAATGGTGAAGTTACAGGTATGGGGTTTACGCAGGGTAGTTTTTCAATTGTGGGTGGTGTGACAGTATATGATGCAGAAAGTGGTACACCATCTGTGGTTGTTCCTGTAAGTGACAATTTAAATGAGTTTTTAGATACGGCCGAGATTGTTAATGGAGAATACGAGAATGGTAAATTGGTTATTAAACCTGGTAGTATTTATGAATTTAAACTCAGTTTTAAGGAAAAAGGAACAACATTGCAGTATGATGATTCAAAGGAAACTTTGGAATATACTTTTGACAGTGATTTAACTCCAGAGGTTGTTAATGGAAGTGGAACTATAAAGGGAACTGAAAACGGTATACCTTATAGTGTTGGATTTACATATACAATTGAAAATAATAAAGTTAAAATTAAAATAGATAAAACTGATCCAAATTACCAAGAGTTAATCAAGGCTTCGAATGCGAAACTTGAAATAAACTTAAAAGCCAAAGTATCAGAAACAATATCAAAGGTTGATACGACTTTTTGGACTAAAGTTAATAAAGACATTCTCATTGACAAAAGTTCTTCTGTTACAATTGATAAGCAGGGAACTTACGATGAAGAGAATGGAAAGTTTGATTATGTTGTAACTGTAACGGCTAAGGGAAATCCTAAAGACATTACTGTTACAGATACGATTAGTGGTAGTTTGCTGAAATTAACTGGCAATATAGAAGTAGAGTCAAGTAAAACGGGAAAGACAGTTGATGGCAGCTTTGATACAGATAAGAAAACTGAGTCTGGTTTTACTTATAAAATCAAACAAATGACAGATAACGAAAAAATTGCTTTTAAGTATTCTGCTACGGTTGATCGAAGTGGTAAAAAAGATGGTGAGAAATTTACAAAAGACGAAACCTCTAATAAAGTTACCGCTACAGGAAAAGAAATTCCTAATGTTGAAAAGGAACATTCATTTGAGAATACAACTGTATACGATTATCCAATATCAAAATCTGGTGAGCTTACAGGAGAGGTGACTTCAGATGGTAAACAGACAATTACTTGGACTATTATTGTAAATGAAGGTGCTAAGTATAATGTTGGGGGAAGCCTTGTAACGGATAAACTTGGAAACACAGCAAATGTAACATTGGAGTATAGTGGTGATGGACTTACTATACAGCGAATGGATGAAAACAATGTGGATTCGGGAAAGGCGTTTCCTGTTCTATGGAAAGATCTTAAGGAGTATAGTTCAAAAGATCATTGGAAATATGAATTACCTGCTGATGATAAAGCATATGCATACAAAATCACATATACAACAGTTGCCGATGTTTCAAAATTAATTTCGGATGGAAAAACGGTAACAAATGATGTCGATTTTAAAGGAAATCATGAAAAAGGTACAGTACCGGTTGGACCAAAAGATGATTCCTTTAAAGTTGATAAAACGCATGGAGAGTTTGATAAAAATAGTATTCACTACACGGTTACAGTAAATGTACCAAAGGCGGGGTTTGAAAAGTATCTTAAAATTACTGATACTTTGCCAGGATATAACAATAATGGCTGGCAAGCTGATGAATATATCGATAAAACCCTTGAAATAAAACTAGATGGAAAAACGATTCCTTCTGGAAATTATAAGGTGACCTATGTAAAGTCTTCAAATCAGCAGGGCGGAAAACTTGAAGTCCTTTTTGAAGAAGAGGCTGTTAATAAACTGTTTTCAAAATCAGAAACGGAAAAAACTTTAACAATAACTTATAAAACTAAGCCGGGCTGGACTGGATCACAGCCACATTATAATACAGTTAAAGTTGAAGCTGAAAATGGATCAAAAGAAGATACAGATAGTGTTATTGTAGCTGATCGCACTATAGTAAAAGAGTTTGTGAGTGAGGAAAAAGCTAAGGATGGTTTACCTGTATATTGTTTTAGAGTATTTTTAACAGGTGTTGATAAAGAGACTATTGAACTTGAAGATTCATTTGATAAATCGTTATTAGAATTATATGAAGGTAAAGATAAAATTGACCAATGGAATCCAAATGCTGACCAATATGATAAACCTCATTTTGGTGGAGGCGATGAAGATTACACTGCTTTCAATAATGCAAACGGAACAAGTATTAATGGTGAGGTGGTTGAACATACACCAACAGAAAATGGTATTAAATTTAAATTAAAGGCAAGTAAAAAAGAAGGTGGAAATGATTACTACGGATATTATTGCTTAAGATATAAACTAAAAGTTATAGACGAAGATGCATTGGCTAAAATAATTGCTAATGCGAAGAATGATAATAATGGCGTATATACCATGGCGAACACTGCCTCTTGGGGAACTGATAGTGCTAGTGCTACAGTAGACTATAAATATGGGGCAGTGACAAAAAGTGTAGTAAAAGCAACATTGGCGAATGGTTATAAGGCGACTTATTCTATTAAAATTAATGAGGGAAAGCAGCTCCTAAACAACGGAGAAAAGATGCTCCTTGAAGACTTTTTGAATTCAGGTACGGATGATAGTCCAAATTCAATGGTATTTTTGCCGAATAGTTTTAAAATCTTTTTTGATGGAGTAGAACAGTCAAATTATCATATTAATTATGATGAGACCAGTAAAAAGTTAAGTTTTTATGTCCCGGATGCGACAAAAGTTGAAATTCAGTATGATGTTAAAATTGTAGGAACAGGTGATGTAAAGTATAGCAATTATGCTGTGTTAAAGGGACAATATTCATCTGACGTTGTTTCTGAAAGTACAAATATTAGTAGTAGTGGAACTGGATCTGCAGAGCATTTTGGAATTAATATTTACAAATATGGTTCTGATGATATAACGAAAGGTTTAAAGAATGTTAAATTTAAGTTATACGTCAAGGAAAATGATTCTTTTGTACCAGTAACGGAAATTGTAGGAAATAAAAGAGTACAAGTTGAAGTTACTACAAATGATCAGGGCTATGCAGTATTAAATGGAACAGTTGGTGCAAATGGCTGGGAAATGGAGATTGGAAAAACTTATAAACTGGAAGAAAGTAGTACTCCAACAGGATATAAAAAGAGTGAACCAATCATATTTACGACATCTTACAATTCAACTAGTGCAGACATTCAGACTCCAAACAGTACAATTAATGTTGAGAATGAAAAGGTAAAAACTGGAAAGCTGACCGTAAAGAAGAGCGTGGAAGCGCCGGAAGGCTTCAATGCGAAGAAGGAATACGAGTTTACTGTAACTGATACGGCTGGAAACCAGTACAATGCATCCGGAAAACAGGAAGCCGGTGCAGTGATCCGCCTGAAAGACGGAGGCAGCGTGACACTGGAGAACCTGCCGGAAGGAACCTATACCGTAATCGAAAAAACTGCAGGAGAAGAAGGATACCTGTGGAAGTCAGAAGTGACGGTGACAGGAAAGAACACAGAAGAAGCAACGACAGCTTCCGCAGAAGTGACGGACAGAAACGAGACAACGGTAAGCTTTAAAAACATCTACAGTGCATTTGAGGGAATCAAGATTGCGCTGAAAGCGACCAAGAGCCTTGCCGGAAGAGATCTGGAAGCCGGAGAGTTCAAGTTTGGGGTGACGGCAAAGGAAAAAGATGGAATCAGCCTGCCGGAAGCCGCAGTGAATGACGAGCACGGAAACATAGTGTTCAGGGAAATCGGATTTACCAAGGCCGGAACCTACCATCTGACCGTCAAGGAACAGACGAAGGAAGACGGAATTGCATATGACGAGAGTGAATATGCAGTTATCGTAAAAGTAAAAGCCGGAGAAAAGACGTTCGAGATCGAACAGGTAAGCGTAGACGGAAAACCTGTTACAAAAACAGAGGGAGTCTATGTACTGCCGTTAAAGACCGGAAAGGAAGCAAACTTCGAGAACCATGTGAAGCTTGGAAAGCTGACCGTAAAGAAGAGCGTGGAAGCGCCGGAAGGCTTCAATGCGAAGAGGGAATACGAGTTTACTGTAACTGATACGGCTGGAAACCAGTACAATGCATCCGGAAAACAGGAAGCCGGTGCAGTGATCCGCCTGAAAGACGGAGACAGCGTGACACTGGAGAACCTGCCGGAAGGAACCTATACCGTAATCGAAAAAACTGCAGGAGAAGAAGGATACCTGTGGAAGTCGGAAGTGACGGTGACAGGAAAGAACACAGAAGAAGCAACGACAGCTTCCGCAGAAGTGACGGATGGAAATGAGACAACGGTAAGCTTTAAGAATACCTACAAGAAATTTACAGAAGTTGAATTACAATTAAATGCAAAGAAGAATCTTACTGGAAGAGCACTTACAGAAGATGAATTTGAATTCTTAGTAACATCTGAAAATAAGGTTGGCTTAACTCTGCCGGGTAAAATTTTTACTAATGACAAAAATGGTAATATTGTAATTACAGGCATTGTCTTTAGTGAAGAAGGTCGCTATATATTGACTGTAGAAGAAAAGAAAGGCGAGAATGCAGGAATTACTTATGATTCTACAAAGTACAATGTAACTGTTAATGTAAAAGCAAACGCGGAAGGCGATTTGAAAACAGAAATTGAGTCTATCAAGAAAAAAGGCGAAGAGAAAAATGAAAATCAAATCGTATTTAATAATATTTATACCGCAACAGCTAATTTTACATTAACTGCTAGCAAGTCCATGAAAGCAGAATCTGAGCAGCTCGGAACCTTCGAATTCGAACTTAGCGGCGACAACATTGAAACGCAGACTGTTACAAACAATGAAGCTGGTGCAATCACATTTGCTCCGATTCATTATAATCTCTCAGATGTTGGTAATACCTATACGTACACGGTAAGAGAGAAAGCTCCATCTACTGAGGCTCAGTATAAAACTGATGGTATTAAATATGTATACGATACCACTGTTTATACTGTAAAAGTCAAAGTAGAAGACAACGGTGACGGAACTCTGAAACTTACTAAGACAGTCAAAATTGGAGAGAAGGATTACACAGATCCGGAAATGAGGTTTGTCAACGATACTACGAAAGCAACGATTACAAAAGTAGATGCTTTAGGAAATCAGCTTTCTGGTGTTGAACTTGAAGTTCGCGACAAGAATAATGAGGTGGTTGATTCCTGGACAACTTCAACTAAGGAGAACCCACACGTAATCACTGGCAAACTGATCCTCGGCGAAACCTACAAGTTAGTCGAGAAATCCGCTCCAGCTGGTTATACCCTGGCAGATCCTGTTGAGTTTACTGTAAGTGAGAATGACATCGACAACAAGGTTGAGATGAAGAACACCTACTCCGCATCCGGAAGCCTGAACCTGACAGCTAAGAAGACTCTGACAACCACAGAGACACCACTCGCAGCAGATCAGTTTACATTCGAGCTTCGCGACAAAGATGGCACTGTTCTTCAGACCAAGACCAACGATGCTGACGGAAACGTAACCTTTGACGAAATCAAGTACAGTCTTGTAAAAGACAACACGGATAAGAAAGTAGATAATACCGGCGAATACCAGTACACTGTAAACGAGGTAAAAGGTGACGCAGCAGGTTACACCTACGACGACACCATCTACACCATCAACGTAACCGTAACAGACGCTGGCAACGGTACCTTAACCGTAACCCCAGTCATCCATTCCTCCAAGGCAACCTCCGAGGATGCCACTGTAACAGGTATGGAATTTACCAACACCTACACCACATCTGGTCAGATTGCTCTTGGTGCAATCAAGACTCTGGAAGGCCAGACACTGGAAGCAGAGCAGTTCAGCTTCCAGGCAACAGAAATGGATGCAGATGGAAAGGCAGTAGAAAATGGTTACAACGAAACTGTGAAGAATGCTGATGGCGGTGCCATCACATTCCCAATCATCACATACAAGGAATCCGGAACCCATTATTATCAGATCACCGAAGTAAAAGATGAGAAACCGGCATACCAGTATGATGAAAGCAAATACGTTGTAAAAGTAGACGTAACAGACGACAATGCAGGCAAGTTAACAGCGAAAGTTACTTCTGTCACAAAGAACGGCGAACCTGTAAAGAGTGAAGACCTCACTGGAGCAGTTACCTTCACGAATACCTACAGCGCATCCGCTGACCTTGAACTGAAAGCCCAGAAGTCCATGAAGGTAGAAGCTGAACAGCTTGGAACCTTCGAGTTCGAACTGAAAGATGCAGATGGCAAGGTAATTGAGACAGTTAAGAACGACGAGAAAGGTGCGATCAGCTTCAGCAAGCTTTCCTATACAGAGAAAGATGCTGGCAAGACCTTTACCTACACCGTAAACGAAAAGCTCCCATCAGAGGCAGACACCTACGTATACGACAAAACTGTTTATACAGTAACTGTAAATGTAGAAGACAACCGTGACGGAACTCTGAAGCTTACCACCAAGGTAAATGGAGAAGATTACACCGAGACAGCCATGAAATTTGTCAACGATACTACCAAGGTTACCATTTCCAAGGTAGACGACACCACCCTGAAAGCTCTTGCAGGAGCAAAACTTCAGGTAGTAGATGACCAGGATAAGGTTGTGGAAGAGTGGACCTCAGATGGTACACCACATGTGATCACAGCGAAACTTGTTCTTGGCAAGACCTACAAACTGGTTGAGGCAGAAGCACCATCAGGATATGAGATCGCAGAGCCGATCACCTTCACTGTTGATGCAGATGACACCAAAAATGCAGTTGAGATGAAGGATGCCATGACAAAGGGCAAGACTGCTGCAATTGAGATCACCAAGGAACTGAAGCTGAACGATGCACTTGCAGGCGCTAAGGATATGACCTTCTACGCAGCACTTTTCGCAGATGCAGAATGCACAATTCCTGCTTCTGATGTAAAAGCACTTGAGTTTAAGAATGCATCTTCTTCCACAGTTACCTTTACCAATCTGGATCTTGGAAGAACCTACTATGTAAGCGAGACAGATGCAACCGGAAAAGCAATTGATTCAGGCATGACACCGGATGAAAAGGTTTATGTACCGGTTTATCCACAGGGACAGGCAATCACCGTAACTGAGGATGGCGCAAAGAGCAGCATCACATTCGAGAACCAGTTCAGCGAATGGCCGGATGGATTCTACAAGATCGCGACTCTGAATGTAACCAAGAAGCTTCTTGGTGCAGATGGAAATGCCCTGGAAAGTGATGAGATTTTCTATGCAGGTATCTTTGATGACAAAGAGTGCACAACTCTTTCCACAAGAACGGAGAAGAACATCCTGACACTTGATCTTGCAGGCGGCTCCACAGTATCTGAGAGTACACAGGCAGTTGTAATACCGGATGAAGCCTTTACACTCTATGTTGCAGAGACAGATGCAGAAGGAAATCTGGTAGATGGTACAGACGGATTCAGATACGCAGTAACTGTTGAAAATGGAAATGTACTGTTTGATGAAAATAATCTCAATGCAGAGGTAACCATCATCAACCAGGAACAGCCGGAAGCAACACCTACTGTAACTCCTGAGGAGACAATAACTCCTACACCAACCCCAGGCACCTCCACAGGTGTTAAGACAGGTGATGACACACCAATCGGCTTCTATATGGCATTGCTCTTTGTTGCAGCTCTCGCAATCGAAGAAACAACCAGAAGACGCCGCAAAAAAGAACAGGATTAACGAATCATAATTAAATAATCAGAACCGCCCTTGCAGGAAGAATCCTACCAGATTCGCCCGCAGGGGCGGTTCTTTTTAAAAGAATTTTGTTGTAGTAAGATACTTTTTTGTGTGTTATACTAATGCAAGAAGTTGAAGAGGCTGAGAGACCGCCTGTTGTAACTGATGAAGATGCTCCGGAATTATCAGCTGCATGGTATAAAGCTTTTTAGAGCCTGTTTGAAAAATCATTCCCGCAATCTGCACGCCCCACTTTGCGGTATATTTTGCCCGAATTCGGTTGCCGTAGCCCGCTACGGCGCCCTTATCCGGACAAAATCTCCCACAAATTGTGACGCACATCTTGCAGAAAGCCTTTTTCAAACACGCTCTAGTGCAGCGTAATTCGGCATAATCGAAGAAATGAATTAAATACATCCCAATACCGACTGTTTACACAAACTGATTGGGCACTATTTGGAGGAAAAAATGAAAAAAGAGAACATTCCTGCATACGAGGTTTTGAAACAGGAGAATCTGACAGATATCCATTCCACCGGATATCTGGTTCGCCATAAGAAAACAGGAGCCAGACTGGTTCTGATCGAGAATGATGATGAGAATAAGGTATTTTCCATCGCCTTTCGTACCACGCCGAAGAACAGCACCGGTGTTCCCCATATTCTGGAACACAGCGTTCTGTGCGGCTCCCGCGAGTTTCCGCTGAAGGATCCATTTGTAGAGCTGGTAAAGGGCTCTCTGAATACCTTCCTGAATGCCATGACCTACCCGGACAAGACCTGTTATCCGGTGGCAAGCTGCAATGACCAGGATTTCCAGAACCTGATGCATGTGTATCTGGACGCTGTTTTTTACCCGAATATTTATAAGAAAGAGGAGATTTTCCGCCAGGAAGGATGGAATTACCATCTGGAGCAGAAGGAAGGCCCGCTCACATACAATGGTGTTGTATACAATGAGATGAAGGGCGCATTTTCTTCCCCGGACGAGGTGCTGGAAAGAGAAATTATGAACCATCTTTTCCCGGACAATACCTACGGCGTGGAATCCGGCGGCAATCCGGAGAATATTCCGGATCTTTCCTATGAAGAGTTTCTGGATTTCCACCGCACCTACTATCATCCGTCCAACAGCTATATTTACCTTTACGGAAATATGGACATGGAAGAGAAGCTGCGATTTATTGATGAGAAATATCTGTCCGCATTTGAGGCTTTGGACGTTGATTCCAGTATTAAGGAGCAGGCAGCTTTTTCCCAGGTGAAAGACCTGCAGATCGAGTATCCCATTGCGGAGAACGAGGAAGAAGAGGATAACACCTATCTCTCCTATAACATGGTTGTAGGAAATGCCATGGACAGTACCCTGGGTGTGGCATTTGATGTGTTGGATTATGCACTTTTAAGTGCGCCGGGAGCACCGCTGAAGCAGGCTCTTCTGGACGCCGGAATCGGTAAGGATATTTATGGCGATTACAGCGACGGTGTTTTGCAGCCGTATTTCTCCGTGATTGCAAAAGGTGCCAGAGCTGCCCGGAAGGAGGAATTTGTTTCCATTATCCGAAATTGCCTTCAGGACATTGTGAAAAATGGAATTGATAAGAAGGCGGTTCTTTCCGGAATCAATTACATGGAGTTCCGTTACCGCGAAGCAGATTTTGGACAGTTTCCAAAAGGTCTGATGTATGGACTGGATATTATGGGAAGCTGGCTTTATGATGATGAGAATGCTTTTTCCCAGGTAAAGCTTCTGGAGATTTATGATCAGCTGAAAATTGCAGTAAATGAAGGCTATTTCGAGAATCTGATCCAGAAATGGCTTCTGGACAATACACATGGTGCGATCCTGACTCTTGTGCCGAAGCGCGGTCTTGCAGCCCAGCGTGAGAAAGAGCTGGCAGACAGGCTGGAAGCATACAGAAGCAGCCTTTCCGATGAACAGCTGGAAGAAATGGTAAGAAAGACAAAAGCCCTTGAGGCTTACCAGGAGTCTGAGGAGAGACCGGAGGACCTGGAATGCATTCCTATGCTGAAGCGTTCCGATATCCGCAAAGAAGTGAATGGTTTTTCCAATGAAGAGCTTCAGGTGGAGGACAGTCTGTTCCTGTATCAGGATGTGTGCACCAATGGAATCGGTTATGTAAATATTATGTTCGAGATTAAGGATATGGCTGTTGAGAAGGTCCATTATCTTGGACTTTTGAAGTCTGTTCTCGGATATGTGGATACAAAGAATTACACTTATGGTCAGCTGTTTAATGAGACCAATGCCAGAACCGGCGGTATCCAGTGCGGCGTAGATGTTTTTGACAAGGCGAACGACCCGGAAGCATTCCGTACCATGTTTACCATCCGGGGCAAAGCACTGTATTCCCAGATGGATTTCCTGTTCCAGATGATGGAAGAAATCCTGAATACTTCTAAGCTTTCAGATACCAGACGTCTTGGTGAGATTATCGGGGAAATCAGGTCCAGAGGACAGGCTTCCCTGATTGGCGCAGGTCATCAGACAGCAGTACTCCGCAGCGCTGCCTACGGTTCTCCAATGGCAGAATATCAGGATGAGATGGCAGGTGTGGGCTATTACAAATTTATCGAAGACCTTGAGAAGAATTTCCAGGAGAAAAAGGACGAGATCGTAGCCGGACTTCAGAACGCCATGGCAGAGATCATCCGAAAGGATTCCTTCATGGTAAGCTATACCGGAGAAAGAGAGTCTGTGGAACAGGTGAAGACCTTAAGCGGTGCCCTGAAGAAGAGCCTGCCGGAGAGCACCTGTGAGGTTCCGGAAACTGCCATTACCTGCAGGAAAAAGAACGAGGGCTTTAAGACCTCCGGACAGGTTCAGTATGTGGCAAGAACCGGTAACTTTGTAAAAAAAGGCTTCACCTATACCGGTGCCCTGGAAATTCTGAAGGTTGCTTTAAGCTATGATTATCTGTGGATCAATCTTCGTGTAAAGGGGGGCGCATATGGCTGTATGAGCGGCTTTAAGAGAAGCGGGGAGAGTTATTTCGTTTCCTACAGAGATCCCCATCTTCGCAGAACTCTTGAAGTATATGAGGGTGTGCCGGAATATGTGCGTACCTTTGCAGCGGATGAGCGTGAGATGACGAAATATATTATCGGAACCATCAGTGGAAAGGATGTTCCAAGAACGCCGCAGACACAGGGCGCCCTTGGCAGAATGGCTTATTTCCGTGGTCTCACTGTGGAGATGCTGCAAAAAGAGCGTGACCAGATTCTGAATGCTACGGTAGAGGATATCCATGCACTGGCTCCGCTGATCCAGGCAGTTCTCTCCGATGACCAGCTTTGTGTAGTTGGAAGTGAGAACGCAATTGAGAAGGCGAAGGATGTATTTATGGAGACCAAGCCGCTGGTAAGCTGTTGATAAAAGTTAAGAAAGATGAGGATATATTTTAATGACACCAGATTTTAAATCCGGATTTGTTGCAATTATTGGCCGCCCGAATGTTGGGAAATCTACCCTGATGAACCATCTGATCGGCCAGAAGATCGCGATCACATCCAAGAAGCCCCAGACCACCAGAAACCGTATCCAGACGGTCTATACCTGTGAGAAGGGACAGATCGTTTTCCTGGATACGCCTGGTATCCATAAGGCGAAGAATAAGCTTGGAGAGTATATGGTAGCCGTTGCAGAGCGCACCCTAAAAGAGGTGGATGCAATTATGTGGCTGGTTGAGCCGTCTACCTTCATCGGAGCCGGTGAGCGCCACATTGCAGAGCAGCTCCAGGGCGTTGGCGTGCCGGTCATTTTGATCATTAATAAGATCGATACAGTGAAAAAAGAGGAGATTCTTCCGGCAATCGATACGTACCGCAAGATCTGTGATTTTGCCGAGATTATCCCTTGCTCTGCCCTCCGCGGACAGAATACAGAGGATATTATTGACAGTATTTTGAAATATCTTCCTTATGGACCCATGTTCTATGATGAGGATACCGTAACGGACCAGCCTCAGCGCCAGATCGTGGCAGAGGTGATCCGTGAGAAGGCGCTTCACGCACTGGATGCGGAAATCCCACATGGAATCGCAGTGGCAATTGACAAAATGAAGGAGCGTCCTGGCAAAAATCCTATGGTGGATATTGAGGCGACCATTATTTGCGAGAGGGATTCCCACAAGGGCATTATCATTGGAAAAGGCGGCGCCATGCTGAAGAAGATCGGCAGCAACGCCAGATTTGAGCTGGAACGTATGCTGGACTCCAAGGTAAACCTGAAGCTTTGGGTAAAGGTGAAAAAAGACTGGCGTGACAGTGATTTTATGATCAAAAACTTTGGATATGATAAGAAGGAAATCTGAAAATGAGTGATCTGATCACGGTACAGGGAATTGTACTTTCTGCGCAGCCTGTGGGAGAGTATGACAAGCGAATCGTGCTTCTTACCAGGGAGAGGGGGAAGATTTCCGCTTTCGCCAAGGGCGCCAGACGGCAGAACAGTCCGTTTATGGCTGCTGCCAATCCTTTTGTGTTCGGGAATTTTACCCTGTATGAAGGGCGCAGCAGCTACAATCTGAACCAGGTGACCGTGACCCATCATTTTGTGGAGCTGGCCGCCAGACAGCCGGGAGTTTATTATGGCTATTACTTTCTGGAGCTGGCAGATTATTTCGGAAGAGAGGGCACAGATGAGAAGAATATGATGAATCTTCTTTATCTCACCGTGAAGGCTCTCCTGAATCCGGAAATTGATGACCGGCTGGTAAGGTGCATTTTTGAACTGCGAACTATGACAGAGCAGGGGCTGATGCCAGAGCTTTTCCGGTGTGTGAACTGTGGGGAGGAGATCGCCGGAAAAGAGAATCTGTTCTTTTCCCAGGAGGCACATGGAATCCTGGACGGGGACTGCCTGAAGAAAGCAAGCCCAGGAGAAGCCAGAACTGCCCGCCGGATTTCCCCGGCGGCACTTTATACCATGCAGTACATTGTAAGCTCGCCCATGACGAAGCTATATAGCTTTACAGTGACCGAAGAGGTGCTGTGGGAGCTGGAACGGCATATTCAGCCTTATGTGGCAGGGAATACGGATAAGAAATTTAAGAGTTTGCAGATATTAGAAGTTATGATGTAAGTGGATTAGATGTTGCACATAACAGGAAAGTTGATTAACGTGCTTTGCTCTATACTTCGATAGCAGCACATGATTTGCTGCTTAAAAGTGCGGAAATTGTGTTTTTGCGGCAGAATGTACGGAATTGAGTACGCGGTAAAACTTTACAAAAAGAAAAGTTGCGAGTATAATGTTAGAAAATCATCTATCAAACAATGAGGAGAGATATCATGGAAAAAACAATGGACAAGATTATTGCTCTGGCAAAAGCAAGAGGATTTGTTTACCCGGGTTCTGAGATCTATGGAGGTCTTGCGAATACATGGGATTACGGCAACCTTGGCGTAGAGCTTAAGAATAACGTAAAGCGCGCATGGTGGCAGAAATTCATTCAGGAGTCTCCGTACAACGTAGGTGTTGACTGTGCCATCCTGATGAACCCGCAGACCTGGGTCGCATCCGGACATCTGGGAAGCTTCTCTGATCCGCTTATGGATTGTAAAGAGTGCCATGAGCGTTTCCGCGCAGACAAGATCATCGAGGACTACAGCCAGGAGCACGGCATTGAGCTTGAGAGCTCTGTAGACGGATGGTCTCAGGAAGAGATGAAGAATTTCATCGAAGAGCATAATGTTCCATGTCCTTCCTGTGGCAAACACAATTTCACAGATATCCGTCAGTTCAACCTGATGTTCAAGACCTTCCAGGGCGTAACTGAGGATGCTAAGAATACTGTATATTTAAGACCTGAGACAGCACAGGGTATTTTTGTAAACTTCAAGAACGTACAGAGAACATCCCGTAAGAAGATTCCATTTGGTATCGGTCAGATCGGTAAATCCTTCCGTAACGAGATCACACCTGGTAACTTCACATTCCGTACCCGTGAGTTCGAGCAGATGGAGCTTGAGTTCTTCTGCGAGCCGGACACAGACCTTGAGTGGTTTGCATACTGGAAGAGCTTCTGCCTGAACTGGCTGCATTCTCTTGGACTGAAGGATGAGGAAGTACGTTACCGTGACCATGACAAGGAAGAGCTGAGCTTCTACAGCAAGGCTACTACAGACGTTGAGTTCCTTTTCCCGTTTGGATGGGGCGAGCTTTGGGGAATCGCAGATAGAACAGACTACGACCTTACCCAGCACCAGAATGTATCCGGACAGGATCTTACTTACTTCGATGATGAGAAGAAGCAGAAATATATCCCATATGTAATCGAGCCGTCACTTGGTGCTGACCGTGTGGTTCTTGCATTCCTTTGCAGTGCATATGATGAGGAGGTTCTGGATGCAGAGAAGAACGACGTTCGTACAGTTCTTCACTTCCATCCGGCACTTGCACCGGTTAAGATCGGTGTGCTTCCGCTTTCCAAGAAGCTGAACGAGGGCGCTGAGAAAATCTACGCTCAGTTATCAAAGAAATACAACTGCGAATTTGATGATCGTGGAAACATCGGTAAACGTTACAGAAGACAGGACGAGATCGGTACTCCGTTCTGCGTAACCTACGATTTCGATTCCGAAACTGACGGAATGGTAACTGTCCGTGACCGTGATTCCATGGAGCAGGTTCGTATTAAGATTGATGAGCTGGATGCTTACTTCGCAGATAAATTTACATTCTGATTTATGTGACAGGCAGTTCAGAATCCTCATATAACAGGAATCTGAAAATGCCGCAGCAGCGTGTGGAAACCGCGTGGAGTGTATATAAAGTAATAAAAGGGCTGACTTTCTGAAATCAGATGGTTGGTCCTTTTGCTGTCCGTATTTGCCCGGAACAGCAGTTATTGGAGTTACGAGGAAATGAAAAAAAGACGTTGGACGTGTATTGATATTTTGAAATGCCTGGCTGCTATTGCAGTGGTTGAGATCCACAAGCCTCTGGAAATACAGGGGGGAGATGAATTCCTGATCCTGTGCCGTTTTGCAGTGCCTGTGTTTTTTATGATCACCGGATTCTTTTACCCGGAAACAGTGGCGAAGAAACGGGAACTGAAGCAGTTTGGCAAAATTTTCACCATTACCATTGGCGCAAATCTGTTTTACCTGCTATGGGAAATCCTTCTGGCAGTTGAGAAAAGAGAAAATATAAAAGAAGCACTGCTTGCAAGGTTTGAGGAAAGAGTTCCGGAGGATTTTATTTTGTGGAATTTTTCCCCGCTTTCACCGCACCTGTGGTATCTGCAGGCACTTCTCTATGTGCTTGTAATTGCTTTTATTGTAGAACATCTGGGACTGAGAAAGCTGGCTTATCTGGCGATTCCGGTGCTGTTGGCGGGAAGTCTCATAAAGGGAAGCTATTCCCTGTTTTTTGTGGGAAAAGAAGACTGTCATATTTATTATGCAAGGAACTTTCTGTACTGCGGACTTCCCTTTTTCTGGCTGGGCTGCTGGTTTGGATCCAGAAAGGAGGCTCTTCTTAGCTTTCTGGACAGGAAGAAAATGGGATTTTTGCTGTGTGGACTTCCTGTTTTCTGGAATATGGCTGTTATGGAGCAGAAGTGGCTGGAAAAGCGAAATGCCCTGGGAAGCCAGGAAGAGTATGCCGGAACCATTTTTCTGGCAATCTGCATCTTTCTTCTTTTTGTTGGCTGGCAGAATTTTTATGTGGAGAATTCTCTTACCAGAGCATTGGCAAAAGTGGGAAAAGACTATTCCATGCTTATCTATGTTCTTCACTACGCGGTCCTGCAGGCCTTGTCCAGATGCTTTAAAGGCAGAAGGAGCCTGCTTGCAAAGGGATACCATCAGTATGGGATGATGTTTGTGTTTGCGGTTACTGTGGTGATGGTGGCAGTTTACGCTAATGCTAGAGCCTGTTTGAAAAATCATTCTCGCAAATTGTGACGAACATCTTGCAGAAAGCCTTTTTCAGACACAATCTGGGAAAAAACTGAGGATGCCTTATGAAACTGAAAAGTGAGTGAATAAAATATCGGTACACTTCCAGAAGCGTGGAAGTGTACCGATATTTTTTTGCTCTGCTTAGAATGTGTCTGAAAAATCATTCCCACAATCTGCACGCCTCGCTTTGCGGTATATTTTGCCCAAATTCGGTTGCGTAGCCCGCTGCGGCGCCCTCATCCGGGCATGATCTCCCACAAATTGTGACGAACATCTTGCAGAAAGCCCTTTTCAAACACGATTTAGAATATTTCAATAGTATATGCCGTTTCAAACATCTCATCCATTTTCAGATGATTGATAAATGGTTTCTCCGACAGATCTCCTGTGAATCCGCAATCATCGCAGCGTCCCATCCATGGCTCCAGGCAGACAAATGGGGCATCCTGGGAAGCTGACCAGATCCCGAAATTGGGGAATCCCACACAGCGCAGCTCCAGATAAGGAGTGCCGTCTGGCAGCTGGATGCCAGCCCTTGTGATCTGATTGTCAAATACCAGTGCATCGTGGTCAAACATGTGATCCTCAATCTGGCAGGTGCCATTTTCCAGCTTCAGAGTGGCCTTTTCCTCAGCCTTGGCCGTGCCGCTCTCCGGATCAAGAAGAAGGTATGTAAGGCTTTCCTGTCCGTCGAAGGTAAGACGGTAATCACTTCTTCTGGTATCCGGCAGAACCGGTACACGAAATGCCGGATGTCCGCCGATGGCGAAATACATATCCGTGTCACTGTTATTTGCTACCTTCCAGCTGACTGTAAGGGTGCGCCCCTTCAGAATATGACGGATGCGGAGCACGAAATCAAAAGGATAAACCTCTTTGGTCTCTTCTGTAGAACGAATCTGGTGGGTTACGGAATCCAGTGTGGAATCAATACATGTGAAATCTGTGTCACGGGCAAAGCCATGCTGCTTGGAAGCATATTCCTTATCACCGATCCGGTAATGATTTCCATAATGCTTTCCTACATTTGGAAAAAGAACCGGCGCATGACGTCCCCAGAACCTGGGATCTCCCTGCCAGATCACCTCACGGTCTTTCTCTTTGTCATAAATGCTGACCAGCTCAGCCCCATGGTCGTCAATGGTCACTTTCAGAAAGTCATTTTCCAAAACTCTTTTCATGATGTAAAACCTCCATGTGTGATGTTATATGTGGAGCGCGAATTCTGCCTGCAGAGCTCCACAGAGCGCGTTTTCTCCATTATATCACTATATCTGTAAATTTCACCATTAAAAAATTGCATTATTTGTCCGAAATATAAATAATTCATATAAAAACGACATAAAAACATAATTAAATATGCAAAACGTACAATATCACATTGACTTTGCTATATGCCTTTGGTAAACTATACAATTATAGGGTGAATGACATAGAGATTTTCGACACCCACATCCATTCGAAATAGAGGAGGAATACCACCATGGCAAAGAAAAGAAATATTATTGTAGGACAGTCCGGCGGCCCAACATCTGTAATTAATTCCAGTCTTGCAGGCGTATACAAGAATGCAGTAGAGCGTGGCTTTGACAAGGTATATGGAATGCTTCACGGAATCCAGGGGCTGCTTGACGAGCAGTATATCGACCTTTCTACCCAGATCCATTCCGAGCTTGACATTGAGCTTCTGAAAAGGACTCCGTCCGCATTTCTGGGTTCCTGCCGTTATAAGCTTCCGGAAATCCATGAAGACAGAGCTATCTATGAGAAAATCTTTGATATTCTGAACAAACTGGAGATCTATGCATTTATCTACATCGGCGGAAATGATTCCATGGATACCATCAAGAAGCTGTCTGATTATGCCATCATTACCGGACAGACCCAGAAATTCCTTGGTGTTCCGAAGACCATTGACAATGACCTTGCACTTACCGATCATACCCCAGGCTTCGGAAGTGCAGCCAAGTATATAGCAGCTTCCACCAAGGAAGTGATCCGTGACGCAGAAGGTCTCACCTATAAGAAAAATATGATTACCATTATGGAAATCATGGGAAGAAATGCGGGCTGGCTTACAGGCGCCACTGCACTTTCCAAGTCAGAAGACTGCGAAGGACCAGATCTCATTTACCTTCCGGAGGTTCCCTTTGATATTGAGAAATTCCTCGCAAAAGTGAAAGACCTTCTGAAAAAGAAATCCTCCGTTGTCATTGCTGTATCCGAAGGAATCAAGCTGGCTGACGGACGTTATGTCTGCGAGCTTGGAAGCGTAGGAGATTATGTGGACGCATTTGGACACAAGCAGCTGCAGGGAACTGCCACCTATCTGGCGAATTTCCTGGCAGCAGAGTGCGGCTGCAAGACCCGTGCCGTAGAGCTTTCCACCCTTCAGAGAAGCGCTTCCCATATGGCATCCCGGGTGGATATTGATGAGGCTATGATGGTTGGCGGTGCAGCCGTAAAGGCAGCAGATGAAGGTGACACCGGCAAGATGGTAGTCATCGACCGTGTATCCGACGATCCATATATGGCAGCTACTGGAATTTACGATGTACACCGAATCGCCAATGAAGAGAAGCTGGTTCCGAGAAACTGGATGAACAAGGATGCAAATAATGTGACCAAGGACTTTATCGACTATATTAAACCACTGATCCAGGGCGATTATCAGCCGATCATGGTAAATGGTGTTCCCCGTCATCTGGTGCTGAATACTGGAAGAAAAAAGAAAAATTGAGAAAATGATAAAAAATTGACTGTTTTTTGCCAGAATTACCTTGACGAATGACGAATAAGCCTATAAAATAACTATGTGCGTATAAAACATAGTTTATGTTTATGAAAGTAACTGTGAAGATACTGAACAGTTACCAATGAACAAATTTTTAGGAGGAAAATGTAAAATGGCAAAATGGGTTTACATGTTTACAGAAGGTAACGCTGATATGAGAAACCTTCTGGGTGGTAAAGGTGCTAACCTTGCTGAGATGACAAACCTTGGACTTCCTGTACCTCAGGGATTTACAATCACTACTGAAGCTTGTACTCAGTACTATGAGGATGGAAGACAGATCAACGACGAGATCATGGGTCAGATCATGGAAGCAATCACCAAGATGGAAGGAGTTACCGGAAAGAAATTCGGTGACATCGAGAATCCTCTGCTTGTTTCCGTTCGTTCAGGCGCAAGAGCTTCTATGCCAGGTATGATGGATACTATCCTGAACCTTGGTTTAAATGAAGACGTTGTAGCTGTATTATCTGAGAAATCCGGCAACCCACGTTGGGCTTGGGACTGCTACAGAAGATTTATCCAGATGTACTCTGACGTAGTTATGGAAGTTGGTAAGAAATATTTCGAAGAGCTTATCGACAAAATGAAAGCTGAAAGAGGCGTTAAACTTGACGTTGAGCTTACAGCTGACGACCTTAAAGAACTTGCTATGCAGTTCAAGGCTGAATATAAAGAAAAAATCGGTTCCGATTTCCCGGCTGACCCGAAAGAGCAGTTAGTTGGTGCAATCAAAGCCGTATTCCGTTCCTGGGACAACCCACGTGCCAACGTATATCGTCGTGACAACGATATCCCATATTCCTGGGGTACAGCTGTTAACGTACAGATGATGGCATTCGGTAACATGGGTGATGACTGTGGTACTGGTGTTGCATTTACAAGAGACCCAGCTACAGGAAACAAAGGTCTGTTCGGTGAGTTCCTTACCAATGCACAGGGTGAGGACGTTGTTGCTGGTGTTCGTACACCTATGCACATCGCTGAGATGGAGCAGAAGTTCCCGGAAGCATTCAAGAAATTTACAGAAGTTTGCCATACTCTGGAGACACACTACAGAGATATGCAGGATATGGAGTTCACTGTTGAGCATGGCCAGTTATACATGCTGCAGACACGTAATGGTAAGAGAACCGCTCAGGCTGCTCTGAAAATCGCTTGTGACCTTGTTGATGAGGGAATGAGAACAGAGGAAGAAGCAGTAGCTATGATCGATCCTCGTAACCTTGATACTCTTCTTCATCCGCAGTTCGACGCTAAGGCTCTGAAAGCTGCTACACCAATGGGCAAAGGTCTTGGAGCTTCTCCAGGAGCTGCTTGTGGTAAGATCGTATTCACAGCTGATGACGCTGTAGAGTGGGCTGAGAGAGGCGAGAAGGTTATCCTTGTTCGTCTTGAGACATCCCCAGAGGATATCACAGGTATGAAATCTGCTGAAGGTATCCTGACAGTTCGTGGTGGTATGACATCTCATGCAGCAGTAGTTGCCCGTGGTATGGGTGAGTGCTGTGTATCCGGATGCGGTGATATCGCTATGGACGAAGCTAATAAGAAATTTACACTTGCTGGCAAAGAGTTCCACGAGGGAGATTTCCTTTCCATCGATGGTACAACAGGTAACATCTACGACGGAATCATCCCGACAGTAGACGCTACAATCGCTGGTGAGTTCGGACGTATCATGGCATGGGCTGACAAGTACAGAACAATGAAGGTTCGTACAAACGCTGATACTCCTGCTGACGCTAAGAAAGCAGTTGAGCTTGGTGCTGAAGGTATCGGTCTTTGCCGTACAGAGCATATGTTCTTCGGTGAGGGACGTATCGATGCATTCCGTGAGATGATCTGCTCCACAACAGCTGAGGAGAGAGAAGCAGCACTTGCTAAGGTTCTTCCATATCAGCAGGAAGACTTCGAAGGTCTGTTCGAGGCTCTCGAGGGCAACCCTGTAACAATCCGTTTCCTGGATCCGCCGCTTCATGAGTTCGTTCCTACAGAAGAGGAAGACATCAAGAAGCTTGCTGATGCTCAGGGCAAGACTGTAGAAGAGATCAAGACAATTATCGCTTCTCTTCATGAGTTCAACCCAATGATGGGACATCGTGGATGCCGTCTGGCAGTTACTTACCCAGAGATCGCTAAGATGCAGACAACAGCAGTTATCCGTGCAGCTATCAATGTAAAGAAAGCTCACGCTGACTGGAATATCTGCCCAGAGATCATGATCCCGTTAGTAGGCGATATCAAAGAGCTTAAATATGTTAAGAAGTTTGTTGTTGAGACAGCTGACGCTGAGATCGCAGCAGCAGGCGTAGATCTGAAATATGAAGTAGGTACAATGATCGAGATCCCACGTGCAGCTCTTACAGCTGACCAGATCGCTTCTGAGGCTGACTTCTTCTGCTTCGGTACCAACGACTTAACTCAGATGACATACGGCTTCTCCCGTGATGACGCTGGTAAATTCCTTAACGCTTACTATGATGCTAAGATCTTCGAGAACGATCCATTTGCAAAACTGGATCAGGTTGGTGTTGGTAAGCTTATGGATATGGCTATCAAACTTGGTAAGCCAGTTAACCCGAACCTTCACATCGGAATCTGTGGAGAGCACGGTGGAGATCCATCTTCTGTAGAGTTCTGCAACAAGATCGGTCTTGACTATGTATCTTGCTCACCATTCCGTGTACCGGTTGCTCGTCTGGCAGCAGCTCAGGCAGCTATCGCTCAGAAAAATAAATAATTCATTCTGAATATATATTTAAGTCATACTTCGGTGTGACATGTGTCCAAGCGTAAGAATAACCTTGGAGAATTGTAGAAATACGGTTCTTCAAGGTTTTTTTGTTTCTATGAAATGTAATACAACTAACCGGGCAAAATCGATAGCAAATTATGCCAATACAGGAGGCGGATAAAAATGTTACTGTTCACTCCGTGACCAGTAACCGCTCCGCGATGCACAGAAATCATGCATTCGCATGATTTCGCGCCGCAATTCTCGGGTTTTCTGTGAACTTTGTTCACAAAAAACACCTCGCGGAATGTTACCAGTGAACAGTAACATAAAAATTACTTTTCTAATTAACCGGGATGATGTTATAATGAAGTAAACAAAAATAATTGTATACATTCAATATAAAAAAGGTGAATGGAATGGTTAATAATAAACTTGACCCACATTATAAAACAAAGGAGTGTAAAACATGGATTGGGATTTGAAAATAACAGATATGGCAGGAGCTACGCCGGAACATTCTGCGGTAATTGTAAATTTTGTTGCAGCAATCAGATATCAGTTAAAGAATAGTACATGCTATGTATATTCGGATAATGTTCAATATCGTTTCAAAGATAATCAGGGAAACAACAAGATTGTAATTCCTGATGCTTCCATAAACTGCCGTACAAAATCAAGACGTGGAAACACTTTTACAGATGCGCCGCGTTTTGTTATGGAAGTTCTGTCACCATCAACAGAAAATTATGACCGGACAGAGAAAATGCAGTTATATTGTGAACAGGAGATTGAAGAGTATTGGATTGTTGACTGGCGTAAAAGAACAGTTGAAATCTATGAACTAGACTATGAAGGAGAGATTCCGAAATACTACCTTTTGAAGACGATTACTGAAGAAAATAAAGACGAGTTACACTTAATTCATTTCCCTCAAATAAAGATCACCTTTGATGAACTATTTGAGGAAATTGATTAGTGGTTTATAACAAAGACAGCAGTAAATATGCCAGCTACTAAATAAAATTGCAGTTTTATTGGATTTCGCCAATTGTGATGAACGATTCATTTGATACTTGGTATGATAAGAAATGAAATACAAAAGTTGAGGTAAAAGATAATGCTGGAAACTCAAAGATTAATATTAAGAAAATGGACTGAGGAAGATGCAGAAAGCTTATTTGAATATGCAAAGGATCCGGAAGTTGGCCCTATTACAGGCTGGCCTCCTCACAAAAATGTAGAAGAAAGTAAAAACGTAATCAGAAATGTGCTTAATGGAGCAGAGTGTTACGCAATCTGTAGAAAAGAAAATAACATTGCGATTGGTAGCATAGAATTAATTCTGAATAGCCATACAGATATGACCGAACGGGATGACGAATGTGAACTTGGATATTGGCTTGGGCAGCCATTCTGGGGACGAGGCTATATGCCGGAAGCTGCCAGTGCACTAATACGACATGGGTTTGAAGATCTTGGCATGACAACCATCTGGTGTGGTTATTACGATGGAAACCGGAAATCAAAGCGCGTACAAGAAAAATTAGGCTTTGTTTTCCATCATACCTGTAATGAAGTTCCTGTGCCACTTTTTAATGAAGTACGTGTTGGACATACCAATGTAATGACAAAAGATCATTGGGAGAAATTATATAAATAACATTTTCTCGAAATGCGCACTGGCTCAAGCGGGTTGGTGCATTTTTTCTTCTAGAGCGTGTTTAAAACGATTACCGTTTCCTTTTTATTCGGATCTGTAATATGCTTGACGTAGAAATAAGTAAAAACTATAATTAATGTAATTGAAATAAACATATGATATGCCTCAAAGGGGGAATTATTATGGACGTTAATTTTGAGTATTGATTCCCCATTGAAGCTCAAATATGCTTCGGAAAGGAAAGTTTATACTAATGAAAACCAAGATTCAGGATATGACCTCTGGTTCGCCGGGGAGATTGATCATTCTTTTTGCAATTCCCTTGATGTTGGGGAATATCTGTCAGCAGCTTTATACAATGGTGGATACTATGGTCGTTGGCCAGATTGCAGGTGTGGAGGCTCTTGCAGCACTGGGTGCGGTTGACTTTCTGATGTGGGTTGTCACAGGAATATCCACTGGTCTCACTCAGGGATTTTCTATTCAGCTCTCCCAGTATTATGGTGCAAAGGATTTTGAAAATCTGCGTAAATCTCTGGCACACAGTTACCGGCTGACTGCATTCATCGCAGTGGGAGTATTCATTCTCAGCCAGTCCTTTGCTGCACTGGTATTAACAGGGCTGCATACACCTTCCAATATTATTGGAATGTCATTATTATATCTGCGTATTATTTTCTGCGGAATCCCGGCTACTGCAGCTTATAATATGTTTGCCGCTGCTTTAAGGGCTATGGGAAACAGTAAAACACCATTAACGGCAATGATCATCGCATCTGTACTGAATATTTCATTGGATATCCTTTTTGTGGCAGGCTTCGGATGGGGTGTGGCAGGGGCAGCAATCGCAACTGTGATTGCGCAGAGTTTTTCTGCCGTGTACTGTTTCCTGATTTTACGCAGAATTGATATTGTTCATCTGTCCAGAGCAGATTTTATGTCTGCCGCAGGAATGAATGCCCGTCTGATGAAGCTTGGTATTCCTGTTGTATTTCAGAATATCATTATCGGTGTAGGCGGTCTGGTAGTCCAGTACGTGATCAATGGCTATGGCTTTCTTTTTGTGGCAGGATTTACAGCTACAAACAAGCTTTATGGTCTGTTGGAAATGGCAGCGATTTCCTATGGATATGCCATCGTTACTTATGTGGGCCAGAATCTGGGAGCCGGAAAGATTGACAGGATCAGGAAAGGTGTCCGTAGCAGTATGCTGCTTTCCCTGCTAACCTCACTGATCATTTCTATTGCCATGTTTTTATTTGGAAAAAATATCCTCTCACTTTTCATCTCAGGTGAACCGCAGCAGACAAAGGAGGTACTTGCAATTGCTTTTAAATACCTTTCTATTATGGCTGCCATGCTCTGGGTGTTGTACTTCCTGTATGTGTACAGATCTGCACTGCAGGGACTGGGAGATACGTTAATGCCTATGGTAAGTGGTATGGCCGAATTTGTCATGCGTATCAGTGCTGCGCTGATTCTTCCCCATTTTATCGGGCAGGACGGTATTTTCTTTGCGGAGATTGCAGCATGGAGCGGAGCTACTGTGATTTTATGTATCAGCTATTATGTGCGGATGCATAAATATCATTAAGGCAAAATATATGATACGGAAAATAAAAAAAGAGACATATGTCTTTTGATAAAAAACCAAATATAAAAAAATATACTAAAAAACACTTGAAAAAATATCCTTTTTGTACGAAAATGAAAATAAATATAGAAAAAGGGACATGTGTCCTGTTTTAAAAGTGAGACATATGTCATTGTAGAGATAACAAAGCCAATTTAAAAAAAAGGAGGAAAAATAATATGAAGAAAAGAATTGCAGCTATGGTTCTTGCAGGTGCAATGGCACTTTCCCTTGCACCAGCTTACGGAGTGACAGAGGTGAAAGCTGAGGCTGGAGATATGAAGATCGCCATGGTAACTGACTCCGGTGATATTACAGACCAGAGCTTTAACCAGACCACTTACGAGGCATGTAAGGCGTGGTCCGAAGAGAATGGTTCTGAGTTCAACTATTATAAACCAGAGAGCGACTCTGATGAGGCACGTAACGCAAGTGTTGACCAGGCTGTAGCAGATGGAGCTAACGTGATCGTACTTCCGGGATATATGTTCGCAGCTACTATCGTAGAGCAGTCTGAGATGTATCCGGATGTGAAGTTTATTGCACCAGACGTAAGTGCAGGCGATATCTGTGAGAAAGGTGTTGGCGAAGGATACACCTACAATCCGGATGATTATGAAGTGACCGATTACTACAATGCAGACAATGTTTACTGCTGTACCTATCAGGAAGAAATTTCCGGATACATGGCTGGATATGCAGCTGTGAAGCTTGGATACAAGCATCTTGGATTCCTCGGCGGTATGTCTGTACCGGCTGTTACCCGTTTTGGATATGGATATGTTCAGGGCGTAGACGAAGCAGCCAAAGAGCTTGGAATCACAAGTGACGTTGAACTTGAGTATGTATGCGGCGGACAGTTCTACGGCGACGCAGACATCACAGCTTACATGGATACCTGGTACGGAAGCAAGGGTGTAGAAGTTGTATTCGCATGCGGCGGTGGAATCTACACATCTGCAGCAGAAGCAGCAGCGAAGGTTGACGGCAAGGTAATCGGTGTTGACTCTGACCAGTCCGGAATCATCGGCGAGGACATCACTGTTACATCCGCTATGAAGGGTCTTGCACCGACTGTAAAGACTGCACTTGATGCGATCAAGGATGGCAGCTGGGAATCTGATTACGCAGGAAAGATCGACAACCTTGGTCTTATATCTGAGAACCCGGAAGACAACTACGTACAGCTCCCAATGGAGACAACCCAGTGGGATGACAATTTCACTGTAGATGATTACAAAGATCTTGTAAAGAAATTATACAATGGCGAGATTGAAGTAAGCAGCGACATCACAGCAATGCCAGAGACTGAGATCACAGTAAATGATTACGGCAGCATCAAATAAGACAACCAACTACTCCGCATAGTAAATGCAATTATAAATCACGGGTAGGGTTCCGACAGGAAAGCAGACTGGTCTTAACATGAAGAATGGCCATGCAGTGATAAAAAGGGGAGTGAGCAGTGGCCACTCCCCTTTTTTACGTAAGTGCCGTCATAATAAGACTTATAGTACTGTTCACTCGAGAGGTTTTTGGTGAATGAAGTGATCAGTAACCGTTTTATTACTTGTGCTTTCTGTCTGCGACTTTGCCATGAAAAAAGGAGAAAGCGAAGATGAGTGAATATGCAATTGAAATGCTGGGAATAACCAAGCGTTTTCCCGGAATCATCGCAAATGACAATATCACACTTCAGTTAAAAAAAGGTGAGATCCACGCTCTGCTTGGCGAAAATGGAGCAGGTAAATCCACTTTGATGAGCGTTCTGTTTGGTCTGTATCAGCCGGAAGAGGGCGAGATCCACAAAGATGGAAAGAAAGTTGAAATCAAAGATCCAAACGATGCAAATGACCTGGGCATTGGAATGGTACATCAGCATTTCAAATTGATAGAATGCTTCAGTGTTCTGGATAATATTATCCTTGGCGTTGAGACCACAAAAAACGGTTTCCTTCAGAAAGAGGGCGCGCGTAAAAAGGTTATGGCCCTTTCTGAAAAATATGGTCTTTCTGTAGACCCGGATGCCATTATCGAGGATACCACAGTAGGTATGCAGCAGAGAACCGAGATCCTGAAAATGCTTTACCGTGACAACGAGATCCTGATCTTTGATGAGCCTACTGCAGTACTTACCCCGCAGGAGATTCAGGAATTGATGCAGATCATGAAGAACCTGGCAGCAGAGGGCAAAAGCATTCTGTTCATTACCCACAAGCTTGGTGAGATCATGCAGGTTGCAGACCGCTGTACCGTTCTTCGTAAGGGAAAATGCATCGGAACTGTAGACATCAGAGATACCAACCCGGAGAAGCTTTCTGCCATGATGGTTGGACGAGACGTAAACTTCGTTGTAGAGAAAGAAGAAGCAAAGCCCGGTGAAGTTGTTCTGGATATCAAGGATATGGTGGTTGCTTCCAAGCATCATAAGAATAACGCAGTCAACGGCGTTTCCCTTCAGGTTCACAGAGGTGAGATCGTCTGTATCGCCGGAATCGACGGAAATGGCCAGACCGAATTTGTTTATGGACTTTCCGGCCTGGAGCCACTGAAGAGCGGCGCTATCACTATGAATGGAAAAGACATTACTCACATGCCAATCCGTGAGCGTCTTACCTCCGGCATGAGCCATATCCCGGAAGACCGTCACAAACACGGCCTGGTACTTGATTATTCCCTGGAAGACAACATTGTCCTTCAGAGATATTTCGAACCACAGTTCACCAATAAACTGGGCTTTTTGAAACGCAAAGAGATCCGCAAATATGCCAACCGCCTGATTGAGCAGTACGATATCCGCTCCGGTCAGGGTGCCATCACCAAGGCGAGATCCATGTCTGGTGGAAACCAGCAGAAAGCAATCATTGCCCGTGAGATTGATAAGAATCCGGAGCTTTTGATCGCAGTTCAGCCTACCCGAGGACTGGATGTTGGAGCAATCGAGCATGTTCACAAACAGCTGGTACAGGCAAGGGATGCAGGGAAAGGCGTTCTTCTGATCAGTCTGGAGCTGGATGAGGTTATGAATGTATCAGACAGGATTCTGGTAATGTACGAAGGTGAAATCGTAGGAGAATTTGATCCGAAGAAAGTAACCGTAGAGGAACTTGGCCTTTACATGGCAGGATCAAAGAGAAAGGAGACGAAGAGCAATGAATAATGAATCCAAAAAGAAAGAAAGCATTCTGAGAAACAATGCGGTTCAGACCATCATTGCCTCTCTTTTATGCATTGTGATTGGTCTTCTCATCGGTTATCTGGTACTTCTTATTATCAATCCTGCAGGAGCTGCAGGTGCGATTACCGCAATTATCAAGAATTATTTTTACTATCCAAGCCAGAAGGCTATGATGAAATATATGGGAACCACACTGGTAAAGGCTTCCGCACTTCTGATGTGTTCCCTGTCCGTTCTGTTTGCTTACAAGGTTGGACTTTTTAACATTGGAGCAGCAGGACAGTATGTAGTTGGAGCCGGAGCTTCTCTGTATTTTGCGTTAAAGCTTGGTATGCCCTGGTATGTATGCATGATCGCAGCAATCGTGATCGCAGCCCTGGTAGGCGGCATCTCTGGTGCACTGAAGGCTTATTTCAATGTAAACGAAGTTATTTCCTGTATCATGCTGAACTGGATTTCCCTGTATGTGGTGAATATGATTCTTACCCAGGTGAAATCCGAGTCTACTCCATACACCGTAGATCTTTCCAGCGGCAATAAGAGCGCTCTTCTTCCTAACTGTGGACTGGACGAGATCTTTTCCGGAAACAAATTCGTATCCATCGGTCTTATTATTTCCGTGGTAATGGCGATTGTAGTGTGGGTACTTCTGGAAAAAACAAAATTCGGTTTTGAGCTTCGCGCAACAGGTATGAACAAAAATGCTGCAAAATACTGCGGCATGAAAGAGAAGAGAAATACCATTGTAACCATGATGATCGCGGGCGGTCTTGCAGGACTTGGCGCAGCTGTTTTCTATCTCAGTGGAATTGAGACCTGGATGGTTCAGCAGACAACCGTTCCGGGCATGGGCTTTAATGGAATCGCAGCAGCCTTCCTTGGCGGCCTTCATCCCATCGGAGCGATTTTCTCCTCTTATTTTATCCAGCACATTACAAGTGGTGGAAGCTATGTAGATAAGACCATGTATTGTGCACAGATTTCGGATCTGATCTCTGCGTTTATCATTTATCTGTGCGGATTTGTATTCTTCTTCAAACTCTGGTTAAACCGTTATCTCGACAAGAGAGATGAGAAAAAAGCTGCAAAAGGAGGAGAAAAATAATGTTATTATTGATTCAGTATACATTAATATTTGCTTCTGTATTGATTCTCGTAGCACTTGGCGGCTGTTTTTCCGAGCACAGCGGTGTCATCAACATTGGTCTTGAGGGAATTATGGTTATGGGTGCACTTGGCGGTGCCCTGATGATGAAATATCTTCCGGATTCCGCTCTGGCACCAGTTGTGATCCTTCTGGTGGTTCTGGCCAGTGTACTTGTGGGAATGATATTTTCCCTGCTCCTTGGTGTGGCTGCCATTCATTTCAATGCAGACCAGACACTGGTTGGTACGGCCCTGAATCTTCTTGGACCGGCTGCAGCCGTTGTTATCGTAAGAGCCATCAACATGGCAGAAAACCCAGACAACGTTTCTTCCACAGTTGCCTACAAGGTGGCTAAGAAAGCGTTTCTGATAAGAATTGGAAAATTTGAATTCAGCTGGTTCATGCTTTTTGCACTGCTGATCCTCATTGCTTCTTATGTGGTACTTTATAAGACCAGATTTGGACTTCGTCTGATGGCATGTGGTGAGCATCCACAGGCAGCCGATTCGGTAGGTATCAATGTTTTTAAAATGCGTTACGCAGGCGTTTTGATCTCCGGCGCACTTGGCGGTCTTGGAGGACTGGTTTATATTACTGCCGGTGTAAGTGAGTGGAAATTTGAGAACGGAGTTGCTGGTTTTGGTTTTCTTGCACTTGCTGTTATGATCTTCGGACAGTGGAAGCCGGTAAACATCGGACTGGCAGCCCTTCTGTTCGGTCTTTTCCGTGCGCTGTCAAACGTTTACACAGGATTTGATGCTCTGGTAGCACTGAAGCTTCCCAGCACATTATACAACATGTTCCCGTATATTATTTCCCTGATCGTTCTGGTGTTTGTATCCAAGAACTCCAGAGCTCCGAAGGCGGAAGGTATTCCATACGATAAAGGACAGAGGTGATATACTATGAAAAACTATTCTGAAGATGCCAGCAGGCAGTATCATATCCAGGTTGCAAAGGGGGAAGTTGGCCGTTATGTGATCATGCCGGGAGACCCGAAAAGGTGTGTGAAAATCGCCCAGTATTTTGATAACCCGGTTCTCATTGCAGACAACAGAGAATATATCACATATACAGGAACCCTGGATGGTGTGAAAGTCAGCGTGACATCCACCGGAATCGGCGGACCGTCTGCTTCCATTGCCATGGAAGAGCTTTCCCGGTGCGGCGCAGATACTTTTGTCCGCATTGGAACCTGCGGCGGTATGCAGCCTGAGGTAAAAAGCGGAGATATCGTAATTGCCACAGGTGCCATCCGTATGGAGGGAACCAGCCGGGAATATGCCCCCATCGAGTATCCGGCAGTAGCCAATCTGGACGTGACAAACGCCCTTGTGGCAGCTGCGAAAGAAAAGGGACTTTCCTGTCATACAGGTGTTGTCCAGTGCAAAGACGCTTTTTACGGACAGCATGAGCCTGAAGCGATGCCAGTTGGTTATGAGCTGCTCAATAAATGGGAGGCCTGGAAGAAAATGGGCTGTCTTGCCTCTGAGATGGAATCTGCAGCGCTTTTTATCGCAGCTGGAAAGCTTCGTGCCAGAGCTGGCTCCTGTTTCCTGGTGCTTGCAAATCAGGAAAGAGAGAAGCTGGGACTGGATAATCCGGTTGTGCATGATACAGATATGGCAATCCAGGTGGCTGTTGAAGCTGTGAGAAAGCTGATCCGGGAGGATTCGTCGAATTAAGACCGTGACATCGCAATCTGCACGCCCCACTTTGCGTTACATTTTGCCTGAATTCGGTTGCCGTAGCCCATTGCGGCGCCCTCATTCGGGCGAAATCTCCCACAAATTGTGACGAACATCTTGCAGTTACTTAATATTCGATGTACTAGACAATCAAATAAAGAACTGATATGAATCCTGCCAGTAAATTGCGATACAGTAATTTCGGGCAATATAAAGTGATAACAGAAATGAGGAAAATAAATGGACGTAAAAGAGATTTTAAAACATGTGGATCATACCCTTCTTCTCCAGCCATCTACCTGGGAAGAAATCAAACAGATTTGTGACGATGCGATGGAATACGGAACTGCATCCGTATGCATTCCGCCAAGCTATGTAAAACAGGCAGCAGAATACATGAATGGAAAAATGGCAGTGTGCACGGTTATCGGTTTCCCAAATGGCTACATGACAACAGCAGCCAAGGAATTTGAAACAAAAGATGCTCTTGCAAATGGTGCTTCCGAAATCGATATGGTAATCAATATCGGCTGGCTGAAAGATCAGAAATATGACCTGATTGAGAACGAGATCCGCACCTTAAAAGCTGCATGCGGTGACAAAATCCTGAAAGTTATCATTGAAACCTGCTTCCTCACAGATGAGGAAAAAATTAAAATGTGCCAGATTGTAACAGAAGCAGGCGCAGATTATATTAAGACCTCTACCGGTTTTGGCGGTGCAGGTGCAACCTTTGCAGACATTGAGCTTTTCTCCCGACATATCGGACCAAATGTAAAAATGAAAGCAGCAGGCGGAATTTCTTCCCTGGAGGATGCAGAGAAGTTCCTTGCACTTGGTGCAGACCGACTGGGAACCAGCCGGATTATAAAGATTGTAAAGAATGAGAAAGCTACAGGATATTGATTTGTTTATTGACTGTAAAGGTGAACAGATGCTGTCCCTGGAATTGGTCAGATTATAACGACGCTCATTGAGAAGAGAGTGATGTTGTCGGAGACAATCAGAAAATGTTAATGAATAAGAAAGAGGTGTGAAAATGGAAAAAGAGATGATCAACCAGCTGATTGATACAGCAATCCACCAGCTGAAATATTCCTATACACCATATTCCAATTTTAAAGTAGGCGCAGCCCTCCTTGCAAAAAATGGGCAGGTTTACACAGGCTGCAACATTGAAAATGCCGGGTACACAGCCACAAACTGTGCGGAGCGTACCGCCTTTTTTAAGGCAGTAAGCGAAGGGGTGAAGGATTTTCAGGCTATCTGTGTTGTCGGCGGTAAGGCTGGCGTGCTCACAGAATATGCAGCTCCCTGCGGCGTGTGCCGACAGGTCATGATGGAGTTTTGCAACCCGGAAACCTTCCAGGTCATTCTGGCGGTGGACAAAGAGCATTATGATGTGTATACACTAAAAGAACTCCTGCCGTTAGGCTTCGGACCTTCTAATCTGGCATGAAAGCTGCTGACTGGAGAATAGTATTATGAAGTATGTCGGAAAATGCCGAAAACAGAGTGATCTGGCATTGAATCCGGCAGTTATAAAGCAGCATAAAGAATTGCAGGAGAAAAAATTATGACAATCGAACAATTAAAAGCACTACCCAAGGCAGAGCTTCACTGTCATCTGGACGGGTCTTTAAGCCGGGAGTTCATGGAGAGCCAGCTGGGAAGAAGGGTACAGCCGGAAGAGCTTAGCGTGTCTGATGACTGCACAAGCCTTGCAGAATACCTTGAGAAATTTTCGCTTCCGGGTCAGTGTATTATGGATGAAAAAGGGCTTGAGGCAGCTGGCTACGACGTACTTCGCACCATGAGCCAGGAAAATGTACGCTACGCAGAAATCCGTTTTGCACCTCTTCTTTCAGAGACCTCCGGAATGAACTGCCGTGCTGTGATCGAGGCAGTATTAAAAGGCCTTGAGCGGGGCAGAGCAGATTTTGGAACGGAGTTTGGTGTGATTACCTGTGCCATGCGTCATCACAGCCAGGAGGACAACAGCCGGATGATAAAAACAGCCCGTGAATATCTGGGCTATGGTGTGTGTGCAGCGGATCTGGCAGGTGCGGAAGCAGCATATCCCATGGCACAGTTTATGGAGCTTTTTCAGAACACCCGTAAGCTGGAAATGCCCTTTACCCTTCATGCAGGAGAGTGTGGAAGCGTACAGAACATTGTGGATGCTGTAAAAGCGGGAGCCGGCAGGATCGGACATGGAATCGCCATGCGAGGCCATTATAATATTCAAAAAGAGCTGGCTGACAGAGGCATTGGAATTGAAATGTGTCCTATCAGCAATCTTCAGACAAAAGCGGTAAACAGTCCGTCAGAATATCCCATCCGGGAATTTCTGAACACAGGATTGAAGGTTTCCATAAACACGGACAACCGTACAGTGAGCAACACAAGCCTTACCAAAGAGCTTCAGTTCATCCAGAACACGTATGGCATTCAGGAGGAAGAGATACGGCTGATGATGAAGAATGCAGTGGATACGGCATTTGCCACTGATGAGGTGAAAGCGAGATTGTATTCTGAACTGGGAATAAAAGGATAAAATATTGGAAACGAGGGATTTTATTTTGAAAAAATATGAAAGGATTTTCGTGATCGTTCTGGATTCTCTGGGAATCGGTGCCATGCCGGATTCAGAGAAATTCGGGGATGTGGGAGTGGATACATTCGGACATATTCTGGATAAAATGGGCTCCCTGGAAATACCAAATCTTAAGAAGCTTGGAATGTTAAATCTTCATCCGGCAGGAAATATGCAAGGTGTGGAGAAGCCGATTGGCCGTTACATGCGCGTAAGCGAAGCCAGCAATGGCAAGGATACCATGACCGGCCATTGGGAAATGATGGGAATTAAGACAGAGAAGCCGTTTAAGACTTTCACAGACACCGGCTTTCCGCCGGAGCTGATCGCGGAGCTGGAGAAGCGCTGCGGCAAGCGCGTGATTGGAAACAAGAGCGCCAGCGGAACGGAGATCATTGAAGAGCTTGGGGAGGAAGAAATCCATACAGGTGCCATGATCGTGTATACTTCAGCCGACTCTGTTCTTCAGATCTGCGGAAATGAGGAAACCTTTGATCTTCAGAATTTGTATCGCTGCTGCGAGATCGCAAGAGAAATTACACGGAAGGATGAATGGCGTGTAGGCCGTGTCATCGCCAGACCATACGTTGGCAAAAAGAAAGGTGAGTTCAGGCGAACAAGTAATCGTCATGACTATGCTTTGAAGCCAACAGGTCTGACTGCATTAAATGCGTTAAAGGATAATGGGCTGGATGTGATCGGTGTAGGGAAGATCAACGATATTTTCTGCGGCGAAGGAATCACAAAGACCTATCATTCTGACAGCTCCGTACACGGTATGGAGCAGACCATCCAGATCTGCAAAGAGGACTTCAGGGGACTTTGCTTTGTGAATCTGGTTGACTTCGATGCCCTGTGGGGACACAGACGAAATGTGGAAGGCTACGGCAAAGAAATCGAGAAGTTTGACAGGAATCTGGGCGTTCTTTTGGAAGAGCTTCGGGAGGATGACCTTCTTATTCTTACCGCAGACCACGGGAATGATCCCACCTATAGCGGCACTGACCATACCAGAGAGTATGTTCCCTTCCTGGCTTATTCCAAGACTATGAAAGAGGGTGGCCCCCTTGAAAACGAGGATACTTTTTCCGTTATTGGCGCATCAGTGGCAGATAATTTTGACGTGAAAATGCCGGAAGGAACTATCGGACATTCCATTCTTGAGAAATTATGCTAAAATAGAAAAGCAGCTGTTGGATAGCGGTTGTATATCCGGTGGATTGCTTGCTTTTGCGACAGAACCCGGATAGAAACAAATGATTTGCAGCACATGGCAGAAGATGAGGAAATCATATGAAACACACTTATTTACACGATGTACTTCCATTCCTTCGTGAACTGGAACGTGAGAAACAGAAACAATTTGAGGCTTATTTCCGTACTGCGCCATTATGGCTTATGGACCTGTTTCAGAGTGAGATAATGGAAGCCGGAACTACTTTTATCAGGGAAAATGAACCGGCAGATACGATTTTCTTTGTTGCCAGAGGAAGAGTAAAAGCTACAGATTACCGGATTTCCGGCATTGCCTATGATTTTATGAAGCCCATGAATCTCATTGCGCTTGGTGGTATGGAAGTGATCCTGGGACAGGATACCTACCAGACCACCCTGCAGACAGAGACAGAGTGTATTGTTACCAAGCTTCCAAGAGCGCAGTATGAGAAATGGATTTATTCAGATACGGAAGCTTTTCGCATGGAGGCAAAGCTTACCTGTGCTTCCCTGTTGGAGGAAGAGCGGCGGAACCGTCTGTACCTGTTTTTGGAAGGGGCTGACAGATTAGCTGTACTTTTTTCGGAATGGTTTGAAAAATATAACAAAAATGACATTTTATGCATCGGCGAAAGCCGGCAGAATCTGGCAGATGAGACAGGCCTTTGCCTGAAAAGCATCAGCCGCGCCATCAAGAAGTTTCAGGCAGAACAGCTGATCGTGAAAAAAGGAAATCAGATCTGTATCGACAGGAAGCAGTACGAAAGGCTGAAGCGGACTGTGGATGAGAAAATCGGCAACGTATAAACGGAACACAAGACTATAGCAAAACGCATGGTATTGAAGGCTTTCTGTTTATATGAAAATAATGTTATAAGCTGTCCTGGCGATAAGCCGGATAGCTGCAGATAAAGGAGAAGGTGTACATGAGCGATTTATATCAGAAATTAGAGACTTGCCTTGCAAGTGTTAGAAAAAAGACAGATTTTAAACCGGAAGTGGCGCTGATCCTGGGATCCGGCCTTGGAGATTATGCAGATGAGATCCAGATCGAAACCACCATTGACTATACAGAGATTGAGGGCTTTCCAACCTCCACAGTTGCAGGTCACAAAGGCAGATTTGTATTTGGATATGTGAAAAATGTGCCGGTTGTGATCATGCAGGGAAGAGTGCATTACTATGAAGGCTATCCAATGACGGATGTAGTTCTTCCCACCAGATTGATGGGCATGATGGGGGCGAAGAAGCTGTTTCTTACAAATGCAGCCGGTGGAGTGAATCCGAATTTTAAACCAGGTGATTTTATGATGATCACCGATCACATTACCACAGGAATCCCGAGTCCGCTGATCGGACCGAACATTGAGGAACTGGGAAGCAGATTTCCGGATATGAGTGAGGTATACAGCAGACGATTGCGAGAGGTGATCCGTGCCAGTGCAGAAAAATGCGGTATAGATCTCCAGGAGGGCGTATATGTGCAGTTTACAGGTCCTGCCTATGAAACTCCGGCTGAAGTGAGAATGGCAGCTATATGGGGCGGTGACGCAGTTGGAATGAGCACTGCATGTGAAGCAATGGCAGCCCGTCATATGGGAATTGAAGTGTGCGGAATTTCCTGTATCACCAACATGGCAGCTGGCATTTCGAAGCAGGAGCTGAACCACAAGGAGGTTCAGGAGACTGCAGACAGAGTGGCGAAATCTTTTAAAAAGCTGGTGACGGAAATCATAGCCGGTATGTAGCCGCAAGGAAGTGCGGGTTTCATAAGAGGCAGCGCAAACCAAAAGATATAACGTAACAAAGGAGAAAAGTTATAATATGGGAATTGTTGTAATCGGTGATGTTTTTATCGATGTGAAAGGTTATTCCACAGCACCATTTATTCCTGGAGGAAGAAATGCCGGTGTGATCCAGCAGATCCATGGCGGTGTAGGAAGAAATGTAGTGGAAGATATTGCCAATATAGAGTTGAAACCAACCTTTGTCAGTCTGGTAGATGACGACGCTATGGGGGATGATGTGATCCGCAAACTGGAGCGTCATAAAGTAGATACCAGATATATGCGTAAGGTAAAAAACGGCATGGGAACCTGGCTGGCTGTCTTTGACCAGGACGGAGATGTGGTGGCATCTATTTCCAAACGTCCGGACCATCGTCCGATAGAGCAGATCCTGGATGAACACGGAGATGAAATTTTCCAGGATGCGGACAGCGTTGTGATCGAGATTGATATTGACAAGGAAATTGTGAAGAAGACCTTTCACTATGCAGAGAAATACGGCAAAAAAGTATACGCTCTTGTATCGAATATGACCATTGCAATCGAAAGACGTGACTTCTTAAGGCGGACAGCCTGCTTTGTATGCAACCAGCAGGAAGCGGGCATCCTGTTTTCGGAGGATTACGGTGGCCTGAAGCCTGAAGAGATGGCCCGGTGTCTGGCAAAAAGAATCCAGTCCGCCCATATTCCAAAGATGGTGGTTACCATGGGAAGTGATGGTGCAGCTTATGCAGATCAGGAAGGAAACTGGGGCGTTTATCCAGCTATGAAGGTAGATGTGGTTGACACCACAGGCGCGGGAGATGCCTTTTTTGCAGGTGTGTGCGTAGGCCTTACCTATGGAAAAACAATGAGAGAGGCATGTGCCATTGGTACCCGTCTTTCCTCAACTGTAATTTGTACCTCAGAGAACATTTGTCCGAGATTTATGCCGGAAGAATTTGATCTTGACAGGTAGGAGAAGAATATGGAAAGTCTTATTATAGGAATTGCCGGCGGCTCCGGCTCCGGTAAATCTACTTTTACAAACAGAATTAAAAAGCGTTTTGGAGATGACGTAGTAGTCCTTTATCACGACAATTATTACCGCAGACAGGATGGAATCCCTTTTGAGCAGCGTGTGACTGTGAATTATGATCATCCGGATTCTCTGGAGACAGAGCTTCTGGTGGAGCATCTGAAGCTTCTGAGGCAGGGGAAAGCTATTGACTGTCCGGTTTACGATTATTCCCAACATAACCGTTCAGACAAGATCTTTCATATCACCCCAAGTCCGGTGATCCTTGTGGAGGGAATCCTTCTTCTGGCAGATCCCAGAGTGCGTGAGCTCCTTGATATTAAGGTCTATGTGGAAGCTGATGCTGATGAGCGTATTCTTCGCCGGATTTCCCGTGATGTGGAAGAGAGGGGAAGAGATTTGAATGGAATCATTAAACAGTACTTAAACACAGTGAAACCCATGCATTACCTTTATGTAGAGCCCACTCGTTCCAAGGCTGATATTGTGATCAACAGCGGAAAGAATGACGTGGCGTTTGATCTGTTTGTTTCGAAAATCAGTATGGAATTGGAGAAACGGAAGCAGGGGTAATTACAGAAGATGTTAGCTGTAGTTTGGAAACATTGCTGTGATGATGCGGCAGAATTAGCAAATGAAAGTTGCTGTTTACGAAATGGGTGAGAATTCCGGCATAAAGAATTTTTCTGCGAAATTGGTAGATGGCAACAGATAAAAAGATACAGGAGATCAGAATGTCACAGGAAAAAGAGAACAGACAGTATGAGAATGCGCAGAGTGTGCAGGAGGGGCAGCAGCCTCATAAGCGCAGAGTGCGCTACAAAGGCAGATACCCGAAGAAATATGAGGAGAAATATAAAGAACTTCAGCCGGAGAAATACCAGGATACCATTCAGCATGTAATGCAAAAAGGGAATACCCCGGCAGGCATGCATATTTCTATTATGGTAAAAGAGATTATTGATTTTCTGGAGATCAAACCAGGACAGATTGGCTTTGATGCCACACTGGGCTACGGTGGCCATACAAAGGCCATGCTTCAGTGCCTGCAGGGACAGGGGCATATGTATGCCACTGACGTAGACCATGAGGAAGCAGCCAAGACAAAGAAAAGACTGGAAGATCTTGGCTTTGGGGAGGATATTCTGACCATTAAACTTCAGAATTTCTGTACCATTGATGAGATTGCCAAAGAAGTAGGAGGTTTTGATTTCCTTCTTGCTGATCTCGGCGTGTCCTCCATGCAGATCGATAATCCCAAGAGAGGTTTTTCCTTCAAAGCAGACGGACCTCTGGATCTGCGCTTGAATCAGGAAGCCGGGATCAGTGCGGCAGAGCGCCTGGAACATATTACCCGGGATGAGCTTGCTGGAATGCTTTATGAGAATTCAGACGAGCCATACTGTGAAGAGCTTGCCAAGGCGATCACAGATGAAATCCGCAAAGGAAACCACATGGATACCACCACAAAGCTTCGTCAGGTCATTGAGAAAACTCTGGATTTCCTTCCGGAAAAAGAGAAGAAGGAGACCATCAAAAAGACCTGCCAGCGTACCTTCCAGGCCCTTCGGATTGATGTGAACCGGGAGTTTGAGGTTCTGTATGAGTTTATGGAGAAGCTGCCGGGAGCACTGAAGCCCGGAGGAAGAGCGGCAATCCTTACGTTCCATTCAGGAGAGGATAAGCTGGTGAAGAAAGCACTGAAGGCTGGATACAAGGAGGGAATTTATTCCGATTATTCCAGAGACGTGATCCGTCCGTCAGCCCAGGAATGTGCCCAGAATGGACGCGCACGGTCTACGAAAATGCGCTGGGCGATTAAATCGGAGTAAACGCGATAAATACGCTGCGCGAGTTTGGCTCGCCTATCAAGTAAATGAGACAAAGCACGCTCTGCAAGTTTTATTCGTTATCGCGTCAGTCACCAAGGTTTTTCGTGCAGGCACGAACTTTGGCTCGCCTATCGCATAAATAAAATGGGGAGGAACCGCATCACTGCAGTTCCATCCCCCATATCTTACAATCTCTGGTTCCCACAACCATATAACTTTGATATACAGCAGGAGATGCTTCGATGACTCCCTCACTGATCTGGTGGCAGTCAAGAACATCTCCTGTTTTTCCATCCAGAAGATAGATATGTCCTGTGCTGTTGCAGTAGAGAACCTTTCCGCTGCCATCCGGATTGTATACACATACAGGTGAAGACCAGGCATAGGCAGATTCATGCTCCCAGTTTACTTTCCCGGTATTTTTATCAATGCATGCAAGTACACCTTGTGCCTGTCCACTGGTTCTGGCAACTGTCACATAAATGTTATCCGACAATTCTTCTTTCCCAACAGCGATGGTAGACTGTACACCGCCTGAAACACTGTCCTCGGAGGAACAGTCGTAAGAGGTCTGCCAGATGATCTCTCCTGTCTCCGCATCAATTTTCCAGACAGGAACCTCTGCAGTGGTGCTGCTTCGCCAGCCCAGGCGGAAAGAGGTGCTGACATACAGGTAAAGGTGTCCGTCCTCCACAGACAAAACGGGAGTAGAGTTGGAGTCATCCAGAATATCCTGCACCCATACAAGCTGCAGGGTATTCAGATCCAGGCACATTAGATTGCCGCCATTATCAGCAATAAAAAGATAACCGTCATAGATGGCTGCGCTGTCCTCCATGCCAAGCCAGTAGGAGCCTACGCTGGTACGTGTTCCGTAGTAGCGCCATTTTACAATGTGATCCGGATTTATGGACAAGGTGCCTGCTTCCGGGTCATAACTGGTATTCAGTTTGATCAGATAAAGAATTCCGTTCTCTCCTGGATAGATCAGGGTATCTGTGGCAGCATCCACAAGGGCGGAGGAATCAAAGTAGCTTAAATTTCCGCGAAGGGAAAATTCATCATTATTTCCAAAGGTATACATCACACTGCAGTCCAGAAGATTCACAACAAAGACCCTGGCAGTGCCTTCATTGCTGTCATAACCTGCGCCGACATACATAATTGGATAACCTCTGGGATCAAGTGCACCTGCTCCTTTGAAGGTGAAACCAAGGTAAAGGGGATCTCTGGTAGCCTCGCCGGTTTCCAGATCCAGAAAATATACATAGCCGTCCATGCAGGCATAGATCACTTCCACAAGATCGTCTTTTTCCTTTGCCCAGTCGTACATATTCATGGACTTCTTTACTTCTTGGGACCATTTTTCCATAAGAGGCTGTCCGGTCCAGCCGCTTCCGGACCAGGTGGCATCGCCGTAAGTAATAGAGCCGGTTTTTGCTGTCCAGAGATCCTGGATTTTTCCATTTTTAATCTGTGTATTGCCATAGGCTGCAGTGTCGCGGAAATTGTTTCCGCGGAAGGTGACGATTCCATCCACATCTGTGTAGCTGATCCCGGCATCGAAGGAGTGGGTATCTGTGGAGGTATAATCCGAAGTATTGGCAAGTATCTGTCCGTCCACCTCAATGTCTGTGGTTTCTATGTATAAAGATGGGCTGGTGGAATCTACGCATTTAGGAGAAAATTCTGCAGGTCTTGCCATTGCGGCTTTTACAGCGGCAAGAGAATTGGAGTCATCCATGTCCAGACCGCTGGCTTCCTCAACCATGGAAACTGTATTTACATTTTCCCGGATCTTTTTTACGAGGAAAACTCCTCCCAGTATAATAACTGCTGCAATGATCAGGATCCCTTCTGTAAGAAGAAGTTTTCGGAAGAAATATTTTTGCTGCAGCTGCTTTTTTCGTTTCCCTACTTTTCTTTTCATAATTCTGAATCCTTCCCTGTTCATTTGGCAAAAATTATACAAGGTATGACTGGGAAATTCAAGATGTCAAGAGCTGTTTTGGAAATTCAATTTTTAGATTTGGAAAAAGGGCGCAATCTTTTTTCTTGACAGTGTATGGCCTGGCTTGTTAAAATATTATTTATCGTGTGAAAAGGAGGAGAAAACATGCTGAAAGTATGGATCGTAGGATCTGAAGGCCAGATTGGCGAGGCAATTAATGAAGTGCTGGATCCGTTGGAAATTGAAGTTTTGAATACAGACAAAAATGCGCTTGATATTACAGAAACAGACGAAGTTCTCCATTTTGGAGAGATCAACCGTCCGGATGTGATCATCAACTGTGCTGCGATCACAGACGTAGAGCTTTGCGAGAAGCAGCCGGAGGAAGCATTTCGTGTAAACGCTTTAGGCGCCCGTAACTTAAGCCTTGTGGCAAGAAAAACAGGGGCAAAGATGGTGCAGCTTTCCACAGACGACGTTTTTGATGGTCTGGCACAGAAGCCGTACACGGAGTTTGACAATACAAATCCTAAGACTGTTTACGGAAAATCCAAGTGCGCCGGGGAGAATTATGTGAAGGAGTTTACCCACAAGCACTTTATCATCCGAAGCAACTGGGTATTCGGAAAGGGAAATAACTTTGTAAACCGTGTTCTGGAGGCTGCAGATCAGGGCAGAGCTCTGGCTGTAGCGGAGGATCAGTATGGTTCCCCTACAAGTGCCAAAGATCTGGCAAGAATTATCCTGCATCTGATCCGCACCAATGAGTACGGAACCTATCATGCAACCTGTCAGGGTGTTTGCAATCGTTATGAATTTGCAAAGGAGATACTTCGCCTTGCAGGCAAAGAGGAGCAGCTGAATCCGGTACCTACCCCGCAGTCTGATCTTTCTTCTGCCAGACCTGCATATGCAGTTCTGGATAATTTCATCCTTCGCATTATCGATGTATATGAGATGCCTGACTGGAAGGATTCTCTGGAAGAATTTATGAAAGAAAAACGGGAGGGCTAAGATGAGCGCGAAGAAAGAAAAGAATGTAAAAGAGAAAAAGAAGATCAGCTTAACCAGTATGATCTTTATTGCGCTGATCGCCGGAGCAATCACAGGAATGGTTCTCCATTACCTGGTGCCGGATAGCAGTGTGAAAAATGATGTGATCGTTGAGGGAGTGCTGTACGTTCTTGGGCAGGGATTTATCCGCCTTATGAAAATGCTGGTAGTACCTCTTGTTTTCTGCTCACTGGTATGTGGAAGTATGGCTATTGGTGATACTAAGAAGCTGGGAAATGTAGGTGGAAAAACACTTGCATTTTATCTGGTCACAACAGCGGTGGCAGTTGCAGTTGCCCTTGGAATCGGAACTCTTTTGAGACCGGGAATTGGTCTTGATATGAGTAAGATCCAGGTAAATGCTTCCGATATTGAGACTATGGAGTCCACCTCTCTGGTTCAGACTATTCTCAATATCATTCCGGATAACCCCATCAAGTCCCTGGCAAGTGGGGAAATGCTTCAGATTATAGTGTTTGCTTTGATCATTGGTGTGATCCTGGCAAAGCTTGGGGAGCGTGCGGAGACCGTTTCCAATTTTATCAGCCAGTTTAATGATATTATGATGGAAATGACTATGATGGTTATGAGTCTGGCTCCCATTGGTGTATTCAGTCTGATCGCAAGAACCTTTGCAACCATTGGTTTCAGCGCATTTGTGCCTCTGGCAAAATATATGATCGCAGTTCTGATCGCTCTGGCAATCCAGTGTTTTGGTGTATACCAGATTTTGCTGAAGCTGTTCACAGGCCTGAATCCGGTGAAGTTTATCAGAAAGTTTTTCCCGGTTATGGCCTTTGCCTTTTCCACTGCAACCTCCAATGCGACTATTCCGCTTTCTATTGATACGCTGTACAAGAAGATGGGTGTTTCCAAGAAGATTTCTTCTTTTACCATACCTCTTGGTGCGACTATCAATATGGATGGTACTTCCATTATGCAGGGAGTTGCGGTTATGTTCGCTGCCCAGGCTTTTGGAATCCAGCTGACTCCTATGGATTATATTACAGTAATCGGAACAGCCACACTGGCTTCCATTGGTACCGCAGGTATTCCAAGTGTTGGACTTGTTACTTTGACTATGGTATTTAATTCTGTTGGTCTTCCGGTTGAGGCAATCGGTATTATCATGGGTATTGACCGTATTCTGGATATGGCAAGAACAGCGGTTAATATTACCGGTGATGCTGTTTGTACGACCATTGTGGCTTGCCAGAATGGGGCTGTGGATAAAGAAGTGTTTAATAAAGCTGAATAAAAATATTGGCGTGTGTATGTGAGTTTAGAGCGTGTTTGAAAAATCATTCCCGCAATCTGCACGTCCCACTTTGCGGGAGATTTCACCCGAATTCGGTTGCCGTAGCCCGCTACGGCGCCCTCATCCGGGCGAAATCTCCCACAAATTGTGACGCACATCTTGCAGAAAGCATTTTTCAAACACGCTCTAGACTCAGGTATGCACGTCTTTTTTTGTGTGGCGAAGGCGGACGCCTGGGAGGGGCAGTGTGTTGCGGACAACGTCAAAAAACGGGATTTTACTCCGTCGTCGATTGCAGGTTCCATAAACAAACTCGCCCATGCTGGGCTCAGACAGTGTTTATGGAACCTGCGCTATACTCATAAAATCCCGTTTTTTGACTAACTGTCCGCAACACACTGCCCATCCCAGGCTGATTGTTCAAAGTAACTATGAATTAAGTGGAAATAAACAGCATATAACACTTGACAACAGTATAATACTGTTATATGCTGTTTACATAAGGAGGAGTCACATGAAGATCATAATTAATCACTCGTCGATGCAGCCAATTTATGAGCAGATCACAGATCAGATCAAGGCGATGATCATTGACGGGACGTTAAAGGAAGAGGAAATGCTTCCCTCTGTGAGAACTTTGGCGAAGGAGCTGAAGATTAGTGCTCTTACGGTAAAGAAGGCGTATGACTTTCTGGAGGAAGAGGGGTTCGTGGTTACGGTGCATGGGAAAGGAAGCTTTATTGCCAAGAATAACCAGGGACTTCTTATGGAAGAGCGGAAGCGGGAGATTGAGACAGAACTGGAGAAAGTGATCCGGAAAGCGCGGATCAGCGGATTGTCTGAGGAAGAGATCCGGGAACTGTTTGAGCTTATTATGGAGGAGTAGATATGCTACTGAGTTTGAAGAATTTGCAGAAGAATTATCCTGGATTTTCCCTGGATGTAAGTATGGAAATAGAAGAAGGACAGATCACCGGTCTGATCGGAGCTAATGGAGCAGGGAAGTCTACTACCTTTAAGGTTATTCTAGGGCTGGTTCATCCTGATGCAGGAGAGATTCGTCTGTTTAATAAGGATATGGAGCAGATTTCCAAAAAAGAGAAAGCGGATATAGGCGCGACACTTTCTGACAGCGGTTTTTCCAATTGTCTGACCGTGAAACAGATTGTGCATATTCTGACAGAGACTTATGAGAAATTTGACCGGGAGATGTTTGAGAAGCGGTGCAGCCTGTTTTCCATCCCCATGGATAAGAAACTAAAAGAGTTTTCCACAGGAATGAAAGCAAAGTTAAAAGTGCTGACAGCCACCAGCTTTGATGCCAGACTTCTTGTTCTGGATGAGCCTACAGCCGGTCTGGACGTGATTGCCAGGGACAGCATTCTGGAACTCCTTCGGGAATATATGGAGACGGAAGGAAGAAGTATTCTGATCAGCTCCCACATTTCCTCAGATCTGGAGAGCCTGTGTGATGATATCTATATGATTGATAAGGGACGGATCGTGCTTCATGAGAATACAGATGTGCTGCTGGATGAATATGGTCTTATCAAGGCTGACGAGAAGCAATATGAATTGCTTGATAAGCAGCATATTCTCAAGGTGAAGAAGGAGCAATACGGCTACAGCTGTCTCACAGATGAGCGTGCATTTTATGCGGAGAACTACCCGCAGCTTGCAATAGAACGTGGGTCTGTGGACAAGGTTATTACTATGATGATCAAGGGGGAAGTATTATGAAAGGTATGTTTGTAAAAGACATGGAAATTATGAGGGGAAACATGAAAACGTTCATTGGCGTATATATTATAGCCATTTTCTGTTTCCTTAGTACTTCCGCAGGTCCTTCTTTTCTAATCAGTTATGTGTCTGTTCTGGCTGCTGTTATGGCACTGAATACCATAGCAAGTGATGATATGGATAATGGTATGCCTTATATTTTTACTTTTCCTATCAGCAGGAAAGAATATGTGAAGGAGAAGTATCTGCTGGGTGCAGGGATGGTCACGGTATTGTGGGCTGTTGCTGTTGCAATTGCAATTGGTGTAAATGCTTCCGGATATCGTATGGTGTCCTGGGAAGAACTGATCGCTTCTGCAGCTGCCGGTCTTTTTCTTGCTGTTTTCGCAAATGCGGTTGTGTTTCCGGTACAGTTGAAATATGGAAGCTCTACAGGAAGGCTGGTGCTACTTGTTCTTGTATTTGGCATCATGGCTGTAGGATGGATTGGCGTAGAACTATGCCAGAAAATGAAAGTGGATTTTTCAGGTCTGAAAAATCTGGGCCTGCGCATTTGGAACCTTGGAATCCCAGTCTGTCTGGCGATGCTATTTGTTCTTATGTTGCTAATGCTTCTGATTTCCTGTACAATATCCATAAAGATTATGGAGAAAAAGGAGTACTGATCCGGAAATGAAGAAGAATCAGATTTTTATAAAATGCGGAACTGAATATAAGGAGATGACGAAAGAACTGCTGGAGGCGTGTGATCTGGCAGGAGAGATAGAGAAGAAGTTTGAAACAAAGAGCAGTCTTATTGACAACTCTGAAGCAGAAGTGGACTGTTTTTATTCTTCGGATTCTGTGGAAAAACAGAATTCAGAATTTGGTTTGTACAATATGCGGATCGGCATCAAGCCAAACCTGGTCGCCCCCATGGAAGCCTACTGGGGCGGCACCACTCACCCAGAGGTAGTCGCCGGAATCGTAGAATATCTTCAGGAAAAAGGGTTTTCCAATCTGGTGATCATGGAAGGTTCCTGGGTAGGAGATAAGACCTCCGAATCCTACGAAGTCTGTGGTTTCAAGTCCCTCTGTGAAAAATATAACGTTCCGTTCCTTGACATGCAAAAGGAAAAGGGTGTGCCTGTACAATGTAGCGATATGACCTTAAACATCTGCAAAAGTGTCCTTGACCTGGACTTCCTTATTAATGTTCCGGTACTAAAAGGTCACTGTCAGACCAAAATCACCTGTGCATTGAAGAACATGAAAGGTCTTCTTCCTAATTCTGAGAAGCGCCGTTTCCACGCATTAGGTCTTCATGACCCCATTGCCCACCTGGGCCTTGCTATCCACCAGGATTTCATCGTGGTAGACAACATTTGCGGCGATCTGGATTTCGAAGATGGCGGCAACCCCGTAGAGATGAACCGCGTTCTGGCAGCTGTGGATCCGGTTCTTATGGATGCCTACGTTTGCGACATGATGTACTACCAGGTAGAAGAGGTTCCCTACATCACAAAGGCTGCCACCCTTGGTGTTGGCTGCGCCGACATCCGCCAGGCAGAAATCCACGCCCTCGACGGTAACCCCGGTGCCCCCATTCCCAAGTCACGGAAAGTGGTAGAGCTTGCCGACGCTGTAGAAGAAGTAGAATCCTGCAGCGCCTGTTACGGCAACCTGATTCCTGCCCTTGACCGCCTGAAGCAAGAAGGTCTCCTTTCAAACCTGACCACCCGAATCTCCATCGGTCAAGGTTACCGAAACCAGGAAGGCACCCTGGGAATCGGCCACTGCACCCGCCACTTCACCCACCACCTGGAAGGATGTCCGCCAACTGAAGAAGAGATTTATGAGTTCCTGAAAATTTATTTAATTGGTTGAAAGTTATTCAAGGCGGACGCATTCGGACAATGGTGATTGCTCACTCGCCGGCGCAACGCTCCAGCGAACTAACTGCTAACTGCGACTAAATCGTTCAGGAGAGCCTTCACGATTAAGTCTCCGTA
>SKEQ01000053.1_pt1 | contig 147524 bp, 126 predicted proteins | sample 4826751 | NCBI WGS metagenome assembly SKEQ01 (sample SAMN11008805, study PRJNA524170) | human gut metagenome | biome: Human fecal sample; material: Feces; isolation source: fecal sample from pouch patient p44 | host: Homo sapiens | place: Israel: Tel-Aviv | collected 2013-07-11
GCACATAATCTTTGATTTCCTGATAGGTTGCTTTCAACTCGGCACTGGTGGCATCCAGCTCGTCCAGGTCTAAGTCGATCTCTATCGTGTCATCTGGTTTTTGTTGGGACAAAAGAACAACCGTCTCCACATGCACCGTCTCGCAAAACTGATCCACGCTGCAGCTGCGCTGAACCTCATAACCAGCTGCCAGAAATGCTGGTAAATCTCTTGCAAGACTTGTTGGTTTGCAGGAGATATAGACGATGTTTTCTACTCCATATGCCAGGATCTTCGGCAGCGCTTTGGGGTGGATTCCATCGCGAGGGGGATCCAGAATGATCATATCTGGTTTTTCAGTAAGATTGTCTAGGACTTTCAGGACGTCACCTGCGATGAAACGGCAATTGGTGAGACCATTTAAGGCGGCATTTACTTTTGCAGCTTCCACAGCTTCCTCAACAATTTCCACGCCGATAACCTCTTTCGCAACAGAAGCAAGAAGCTGGGCAATAGTTCCAGTACCGCTGTAGAGGTCAAATACTTCTTTATCCTTGGTGTCACCAATGTAATCACGCACAATGGAGTACAATACTTCGGCTGCCAGTGAGTTTGGCTGGAAGAAGGAAAATGTACTAATCTTAAACCGCAGACCCAGCAACGTTTCATAGAAGTAATCCTGTCCATAAAGTAATCTGGTTTCATCGCTCTGCACCACATCAGACAGAGAATCATTGATAATGTGCATAATTCCCACGATTTTTCCCTCCAGCGGAAGAGCCAGAAGCCTTGATACCAGCGGCGCATAGTCGTACTCTGCCTGGTTTGTGGTGATCACATGTACCAGAATTTCACCAGAGGTCACACCACGGCGCAGAAGCAAGTGGCGCAGATAACCAGTATGCTGCATTTTCTTATAATGCACAGCCCCAAGCTCTGTAAAAAAGTCCAGCACACTGGAAAGGATCGCCGTCATATCCGGATGCACCAGCTTGCAGTCAGACGCTGTCAGTACGTCGTAAGTGCTGCCTTTCTTGTGCAAACCAAGAGAAAGAGGACCATCTTTATATTCATCTCCAAAGGAAAATTCCATCTTATTACGGTAACCAAATTCAATAGGACTTCCGTGGATTCCTTCCCAGTGAAGGTCTGTACCAATACCTACTGCCTCCTGGAGAAGTCCTTTCACCTGAGTTTCCTTCATTTTTAACTGTTCTTCGTAGGACATTGTCTGGTACATGCAGCCACCGCATGCTGGAAAAATCTTACATACAGGCTCTCTTACCTCAAGGGTAGAATTCTCCAGAATCTCCAAAAGCCTGCCTTCTGCCCTGCCCGAACGCTTCTTATTGATCATAAAGCGAACTTTCTGACCTGGAATTCCATTTTTTACAATTACTTTTTCTCCATCTATGTTCACATATCCCTTGTTAGGGAAATCAACTTTCTCGATAATTCCTTCGTAAATCTCTCCTTTTTTCATAAATCCTCCATAAAATAATTGTATATAGATCGTAACTATTCCGCAGCTGTCTTTTATATATAATACTGTCGCCAATAGATTACTGTTCACTGGTAACGTTCCGCGAGGTGTTTTTTGTGAACAAAGTTCACAGAAAACCCGAAAATTAAGTTTGCGCAGCAAACGCTACTTCTTGTGCTTGTCACAAGAAGGTTCGTCTTTCTGTGCAGCGCGAAGCGTATTACTATGAAGATACTGAACAGTTACCTTAAATCAAAAATAAGGTATACGGGGGAGCATAACTGCTATATGCCCGTATACCTTTTCATTTAATATGCACTCACTTATAAAAAATCCCCGAAATTATCCACATCCAAACCAGATTTGTATTCCAAAAATTGTGGACGACCGTGGATATCCGCTAAACGCCTTACTTATTTCTCCTCATCCTCGAAATAATCGTCATAATCATCATCAAAATCTTCCTCGAAGTCTTCAAGATAATCCGGTGCGAAGAAGCGATATACTGCAAATGCAATTCCTGCAACAGCAGCTACAGCGCCAATGATAGCCAGTACCCAGAGGACTGTATTCTTCTGCTTCTCATCTTCTTTTTTCTTAAGTAATGATAATAATTCCTCGAGCTTATCCATTTTAATGTTCATGTGATACCATCCTCTCTTTCAAAGTACTCATTAGGTTTATTTATTATACCACTTTTGCAATTATTTTACCATAGTTAATATATTAATTTTAAATTTTTCCAAACCCAATTTCCAATCAAATTTTCTTCAGCTTGGCAAAGCTTGCGAACATCTTCTTCACACCAACCTTATCAAACTCTACTGTAACCTCATAATCACGGCCGCCTTCCACGATTTCCTTCACAATTCCAACGCCAAATTTAATATGGCGTACCGTATCTCCCACCTCATAATCCAGCGAATTAGCTTTTGTTACTTTAAATTCTCTTGGCTTATAATTTCTGCCCTGGAGAATCTCTTTCATCTTGGAGTATTTCGCCGGTGTTGGGATTAGTTCCTCCACTTTCGGCTTCTTCTCCTGAATAGTGTGTCCCAGATCTACCAGTTCTCTTGGAATCTCTCTCACAAACCTGGAAACCCTGTTATACTGAGTCTCTCCACGGATCATCCTCTGCTGGGCGCAAGTCAAAGTAAGGTCTTTCATTGCACGGGTAATTCCCACGTAACAAAGTCTTCTCTCTTCTTCCATCTCCCCGTCATCGCCATAGCTGATGGTCATATGACTAGGGAAAATGCCGTCTTCCATTCCTACCATAAACACCTTCGGAAACTCCAGACCCTTGGCACTATGTAAAGTCATAAGGAGCACATAATCCTGATCCGGATCTACAGTATCAATATCTGCTACCAGAGCCACCTCTTCCAGAAAGCCTGAAAGCGTAGCCGACTGATTCTGCTCCTCCATAGCCTCCTGATAAGCTACAGTCTTGGAAATCAACTCATCAATATTCTCAATTCTTGCTCTCGATTCTTCTGTATCCTCAGCTTCCAGCTCTGCCACATAACCTGTGGAATCAATTACCTCCTGCAGGATTTCCTCCACAGTCATCACATCTGCCTTGCTTTTCAGCATCTGTATAAAAGTTACAAAGCCATCGATCTTTGACAAGCTTCTTCCAATAGAAGGAACCTCTTCAGCCACGCGCAATGCCTCATACAGACTGATTCCCATATTGTCCGCATAATCCTGAACACGTCCAAGTGTCGTTGCACCGATTCCACGCTTTGGCACATTTATGATTCTCTGCACAGCAAGATCATCTCTGGCATTATTAATCGTTTTCAGATAACAGAGAAGATCCTTGATTTCCTTACGTGCATAGAAATTAACGCCTCCTACCAGTTTATATGGAATATTGGCTGCAATAAATTTCTCCTCGAAAATACGGGACTGGGCATTGGTACGATAAAGAATAGCGCAATCACGGTAGTTCCCAAGACCGTTTCTTTTTAACTTGCCGATTTCCCCTGCCACATACTCTGCTTCCTCATAAGCATTCAAAAACTGGCGAAAATGCACCTTGCTGCCTTCTTCGTTCTCTGTCCACAGGGTTTTTGCCTTACGTTCTGTATTATTCGCGATCACCTGGTTCGCTGCATTCAGGATATTCCTTGTAGAGCGGTAGTTCTGCTCCAGACGGATTACCCTGGCATCTGGAAAAACATGCTCAAATCCAAGAATATTTCCAATATTAGCCCCACGGAATTTATAAATGGACTGGTCATCATCACCTACCACACAAAGATTCTGATACCGCTGGGCCAGAAGACTGATAAACTTAAACTGTGCAGTATTGGTATCCTGATACTCATCCACCATAATGTATTTAAACCGCTCCTGATAGTACTCTAGCACTGCACCGCATTTTTCAAAAAGCTCCACCGTCTTTACGATCAGATCATCAAAGTCCAGTGCATTATTCTTGCGAAGAGCAGCCTGGTATTCACGGTAAACAGAAGCCACTTTCTTCATATTGTAATCTCCGGCAGCTTTCATCTCCATATCATCTGGTGTAAGCAGCTCGTCCTTGGCATGGGAAATCTGGGCAAGAAGGGAACGCTCTTTATAAATCTTGGTGTCAATGTTCATCTTCCTGCACACATCTTTCATAAGAGACTTCTGGTCATCTGTATCATAGATTGTAAAATTCGTGTCATATCCCAGATTATCAATATGTCTCCGAAGGATTCTTACGCAGGCTGAGTGGAAAGTAGACACCCAGATACTCTCAGAACCAAAGCCCACCAGCTTATCCACACGCTCTCTCATCTCCTGAGCAGCCTTATTGGTAAAAGTAATAGCCAGAATATTCCACGGATTTACTCCCTTTTCATCCATCAGATAGGCAATCCTGTGTGTCAGCACTCTTGTCTTGCCGGAACCAGCTCCCGCCAGGATCAGGACTGGTCCCTCTGTCTGTGCTACCGCCTCGCGCTGAGGGGGATTTAATGTATCATATATGCTCATTTATGTTCTCCTTTTTTCGCTAACGCATGTTTGAAAAAAGCTTTCTGCAGGATGTGCGCCACAATTTGTAGGAGCTTCCGCCCTGATGAGGGCGTCACAGCGGACTGCGACAACTGAATTCGGACGAAATATACCGTCAAATGGGGCATGCAGATTGCGGGAATGATTTTTCAAATAGTTAAATCTCATTATACATGAAATCCTTATCTCCCACAACCCCGAACGTGCAGAAAATCCAAACATAGATTCGGGTTTTTACTGTTTACCAGTAACATTCCGTGAGGTGTTTTTTGTAAACAAAGTTCTGGTTTTTTTCTGTTTTTCACAAGATCTGAAAAAAACAGTTTACAAGTAGTTTTAAAAACTATATAATAAGGAGCAGAGGTGATAAAAATGACAGCTGATGATAAATCCATATTAAAGAGCATTCTGGAGCACATTTCCGGAATGGATTATATAAAACCAGAAGATCTTCCAAACATCGACCTGTACATGGATCAGGTCACCACGTTTATGGAGGATCAGCTTGCGTCCACAAAGCGTCACGATGATGACAAGATCCTGACAAAGACCATGATCAATAACTACGCCAAGAATAACCTGCTCCCTTCCCCTGAGAAGAAGCGCTATTCCAAAGATCATCTGCTCATGCTGATCTTCATTTATTATTTTAAGAATATTCTGTCCATCACAGACATCCAGAAGCTTCTCGGTCCCATCACAGCGAAATACTTTAAAGGTGAGCCAGGCAAGGACATGACCTATGTATATAATGAAGTTTTTGGAATGGAGAACCGCAAGATTGACCAGTTGATCAAGAATCTTCTGAAGGATTACCGTTTCTCCAGCGCCACTTTCCAGGATGCAGATGAGGAAGATCAGGAATTTCTGAAGCGATTCAGTTTTATCTGTCTCATGAGCTTTGATGTCTACATTAAGAAGATGATCATTGAGAAAATGATCGATGACATTTCCCCATCTGAGCCCAGGGACAAACATAAGAAGAATAAAGACAAATAACAGTACAAAACCCGCGAAATTATCTCATAGCACAATTTCGCGGGTTTTCTTTCGTATATTTTATTCTATTTCGGATTCAGATCCTCTGACGCTTATTCGTCCTTCTGATCCAGAGAACGGTTCTGCTCTTTTTTCTCTTCCATTCTCTTAAATACCATATCATAACCGTCATTGCCATAATTCAGAGAACGGTTTACACGGCTGATCGTGGCTGTGGAAGCACCGGTCTTCTCAGAAATGTCAAGGTAAGTTCTCTTATCCATCAACATCTTGGCCACTTCAAATCTCTGAGATAAAGAAAGAAGTTCGTTAATGGTACACACATCCTCAAAGAAAGTGTAGCACTCTTCCTTATCCTTCAGACAAAGTATGGCCTCAAAAAGATGGTCAACTGCCTCAGTTCTGATATTTTTACTCATTTCGCTACTCCTTTTTCTATATTTAATGTTTATTATTCTCTTTTCAATGATTACTATTTTAACACTCTGACGTGTGATAAGCAAGGACTTTCTATAAATATTTTTGTGAAGATTATATAGTTTTTATGTTCTTTTTTATTTTCAAATTGCTTTTTTTTCACAGATTCGTTATACTATGTGATAAGCTCATTAATGCTATATACAAAATAGAAAAGAGGAATTTTTGAATGGATCGTTTTTTCAACATGGATAACAAATTTTTCACCTTCATGAGCAGGGTGGCAGATCTTATCATTCTGAATCTGCTTTGCATTGTCTGCTGCATTCCGGTGGTGACCATTGGACCTTCCATTGCCGCCATGTTCTACGTCACTTTGAAAATGGTTCGTAATGAAGAGTCTTATATCGTCCGCGGATTTTTTAAATCCTTTAAACAGAATCTGAAACAGGGTATTGTGATCAATCTGATCATGCTTGCGGCTGCCCTTTTGCTGTACTTTGACATTAGCATCTGCCGCAGCACACCTGGCACCATCGGTAAGGTTCTTATGGTATTATTTATGATGATCCTGGTCGTTTACCTGATGATCTTCCTGTACATCTACCCGGTTCTTGCGAAATTTTACAATACCATCAAGAATACTTTTACCAACGCATTTTTGATGTCCATCCGCCATCTTCCATATACAGCACTTATGATCCTTGTCACTGCTGCCCCGGTTCTTGTATTTTTTATTCCAAGTGCCCAGGTACAGTCCATGGTCATCCTGCTGCTGGTGCTCATTGGATTTTCCGGAATTGCATACATCAATTCCCATTTCTTTGTGAAAATTTTTGACAAATATATTCCGGAAGAAACCTCTGAGCCGAATCCTGACAGTGTAGTAGACCACAGTCTTGATTCCGACAATAAGAATTTATGATCACCAGCTGGAATGGAAAGCCCTATCACTCCCTTGACTATATGCTAAAGGAGCGCTTCGGGGAAAAGGTTTATAAAGTCACCTTAAACGGCGGCATGAGCTGTCCCAACCGCGATGGTACAATAGGACACGGCGGCTGCATCTTCTGCAGCGAAGGTGGCAGCGGTGATTTTGCCGCCAGTGCAGCCCTCTCTATCCATGAACAGATAGACAGCCAAATTGCCATGCTTTCCGCCAAAAGACCTATTCACAAATACATCGCCTATTTTCAGGCTTACACCAATACTTATGCTCCTGTGCCTTATCTGGAAAAAATTTTTCAGGAAGCTATTTCCCATCCGGGAATTGTGGCACTTTCTATTGGTACAAGGCCGGATTGCCTGGAGGACGATGTAGTAGAACTTCTTTCCCGGCTAAACATGGTTAAACCAGTCTGGGTAGAACTGGGACTTCAAACCATTCATGAATCTACCGCAGCTTATATCCGGCGAGGTTACCCTCTGTCCTGCTTTGAAGACTCCCTTAAGAGACTCCGCGCAGCTGGTCTGGAAGTAGTAGTTCATACCATTCTCGGGCTTCCCGGCGAATCCAGGGAAGATATGCTGGCTACTATGGATTATTTAAATGCCCGGGATATTCAGGGAATCAAGCTTCAGCTGCTCCACGTTCTGAAAGGCACTGACCTTGCATATGATTATCTTGCCGGGAAATTTAAAGTGCTGGAACGCACCGAATATATTGACCTTGTAGCAGACTGCCTGGAACATCTGGATCCATCCATTGTGATCCACCGGGTTACCGGCGATGGGCCGAAAGATCTGCTGATCGCCCCTCTATGGGCCAGCAGAAAAAGAGAAGTGCTGAATCTGCTCCACCACCGTTTGAAAGAGCGTCAGAGTTTTCAGGGCAAAGCATCAGAGTCTGTTTGAAATATTATTCCCGCAATCTCCCGCAAAGTGTAATACGCATCTTGCAGAAAGCCTTTTTCAAACACGCTCGAATTTAGAACTTACGCAATATTTCACCAGAAGGGAGGCTGGAAAATGGCTACACCATTTACTGTTTACAAACTGATCATCCTATACATGCTTCGGAATTCTTCGTCCCCCATCACTAATTCAGAAATTTCAGAATTTATTCTGGACCGTGAGTACACAAATTATTTCCATTTGCAACAGGCCCTTTCCGAGCTTGAGGAAACAGAACTGATTGAGAAGCGTACCATTTCCAATACTTCCTACTATTATCTTACTGAAGATGGAAAAAACACGCTCACCTATTTCGAGAATGATATTTCCCAGGACATCCGTACTGAAGTGCTCCAGTACCTGGCAGCCAGAGGTGCCTCCACCAAGAATCAGGTGAAAGCTCCAGCCGATTATTACATTAATAATCAGGGAGAATATGTGGTTCACCTTCAGCTTTTGCAGAAGGGTGCTTCTGTGATCGATCTTTCTCTTGCAGCGCCATCTCTTTCCGCTGCCAAGGCCATGTGCAGGCAGTGGCCCAAGAAATATGAAGAAATTTATGCAAAAATAATGGAGGGGCTTTTATAAAGCTCCTCCACTTTTTATTTCAGATATTGTAATTGTTCAGTACCTTCACAGCTGCACGCTTGGCAAAACAGCACTTGCTGATAATTACTCAATATTTATTCCAAACCGTGTTCGAAAAATCATTCCTTCAATCTGCATGGTCTTTTATAAATTTCATGTGTTCCTTTAGTTTCTTCTCATATCCCATATCTGACAGCTCATAGAATTTCTCTCCACGAATCTCATCTGGCAGATACTGCTGCTTTACATAATGATTTGGATAATCGTGGGCATACTTGTAGCCCATTCCATGTCCAAGCTTCTCATGCCCTCCATAATGGGCATCCTGAAGATGAACCGGCACAGTCGTCCTAGTACGCTTCACACTGTCCATTGCTGCAAAAATAGCATTCACCGCAGCATTGCTCTTAGGTGCACACGCCATATATGCGGCAGCCTGGGAAAGAATGATCTGGGATTCCGGCATTCCCACCCGCTCAACTGCCTGGGCTGCTGCTGTTGCCACTACCAGGGCCTGGGGATCTGCATTTCCAATATCTTCAGAAGCAAGGATCATCATACGTCTTGCAATGAATTTCACATCTTCACCTGCATACAGCATCTTCGCCAGATAATAAACTGCAGCATCCGGATCGGAGCCGCGCATACTCTTGATAAATGCAGAAATAATATCATAATGGTTATCTCCATCTTTATCATAGCGCACCACACGCTTCTGGATACACTCAGAAGCCACATCCAGAGTAATATGAATCTTGCCGTCTGAAGCTCTTGGCGTAGTAAGAATGCCCAGTTCTATGGCATTCAGAGCGCTTCTGGCATCTCCCCCTGCCATATCTGCCAGAAACTCCAGGGCATCTTCATCCAGAACCGCATTATAGCTTCCCATGCCCTTTTCCTTATCGTTCACTGCCCGTAGGAGCAGTTCTTTAATCTCCGGAATCTCCAGCGCCTTCAACTCAAATACAATAGAACGTGAAAGGAGCGCACCGTTTACCTCAAAATAGGGATTCTCTGTGGTGGCCCCAATAAGGATAATGGTTCCGTCCTCCACAAAAGGCAAAAGATAATCCTGCTGTCCTTTATTAAAGCGATGAATCTCATCAATAAACAAAATCGTCTTTCGCCCATACATTCCAAGGGCATTCTGAGCCTGTTTTACCACTTCTTCCATATCTTTCTTGCCTGCTACGGTGGCATTGATCTGGGTAAAGTCTGCGCTAGTAGTATTGGCGATGACTTTAGCCAAGGTGGTCTTTCCGGTTCCTGGAGGACCGTAAAAAATAACGGAAGTCAGCTTATCTGCCTTGATGGCTCTGTAAAGTAATTTATCTTTTCCCACAATGTGCTGCTGTCCCACTACTTCCTCCAGTTTCGTAGGGCGAAGACGTGAGGCAAGTGGGGATTCATTCTCCATTGTCCTGGATTTCGCATATTCAAATAAATCCATGTATTTCTCTCCAATTCAAAAGTAATTTTCCGTACATTTGTTCTAATTATAATCTATATTTCTCATTTAGGCAAGTTTATAAAGCTATTTTTTAACTGTTCGCGGAGCATTACATTACTGTTCACTGGTAACGTTCCGCGAGGCGTTTTTTGTGAACAAAGTTCACAGAAAATCCGAGAATTGCGGCGCGAAATCATGCGAATGCATGATTTCTGTGCATCGCGAAGCGCGTTACTGTGAACGGAGTGAACAGTAACACATTACCAATGAACATCTTTAACGATCTTTTACGGCAATATCAGCTCCTCTACAGTCACGAATTCATATTCTTCTGCCATCAGAAGATCCACAATCTGAAGCGCTGCATCTACTGAGCTTTGGTAAGCATCATGCATCAAGATCACTGCCCCGTCTGACACTTCCGACCGCACAATTTTCATAATCGAATCTACATTTTTACTCTTCCAGTCCAAAGTATCCACATCCCAGAGTACAGGAAACATCTCCACATAAAAATCCAGATTTTTTCGCCACTCCCCATAGGGCGGTCTTAACCATGCCGGGTACACACCTGTGATTTCAAAGATTTTCTGGTTGGTTGTCTCAATTTCTTCTTTTGCTGCCTGCTTTGAAATCTTATCCAGCTGTACATGATTGTATGTATGATTCCCGATCAGATGACCTTCCTCCTGTATTTGCTTCACCAAGGCCTCTTTTCCCTCAATATTCTTCCCCATGAGAAAAAAAGTAGCATGAACCCCTCTCTCCTTCAGCCCTTTCAGAAGCAGCGGCGTATATTTACTGTTAGGACCGTCATCAAAAGTCAGAGCTGCTTTTTTCTTTTCCGTCACATTCTTTTCCAAAGTATCTTCCAGCTTCTTTTCTGACCTTCTATTCCTAGCCCCTATCACTTTGTCACTGACAGTTTTTTCCTCTCTTTTTCCGTTCCCCTTCTGCGCACCTTCCTGTTCCCGCCCGGCACAGGTATATTCCTGCACTTCTTTTGCATTCTCCCGGATTCTCACAGTTTCCAGCCTTGCCAGCAGCACCGCCAACGCGATAACTTCTACCCACATCACCAGATGTCTTTTTTCCTTCATATCCCGCCGCCTGACATCTGTCTTTCCTGATAATATATGTTTATGAAATGTAAAAAAGAATCCTGCTTGCAGGATTCTCCGCCTGCGGTGGGTCGCCTCGAGCGACAACTACCTTTCCGCCGCAGTGCGATCCTGCCCGGTAGGGCTTTTAATGTAACAGGAAATCCAAACGGAATTTCCTGTTACATTAAAAAGCACTGGCAATCTCTTTCAAAATCACCAGTGCTCTTTCTTTTGTTTTCCCATCATATGCTTCTATGTGGCAAAGCCTGTTATTTTTTCAGCAGCTTCAGCTGATTTTCAATTTCTTCGATGCATTTCTCATATCCAAGCTTACTGCTATCCAGGCACAGATCATACTGAGTGGCATCCTTCCATTCCTCACCTGTAAATCTGCGGTAATACTCATCCTTACGCTTGTCATCCTTCTGAAGGAATTTTTCGATCTCCTTCTGGCTCATACTCAGCTTCTCAGCAGCCTTTTCCATTCGGAAATCCCAATCAGCGTGGATAAATACACGAAGCACATTTGGATAATCCTTCAAAATATAGTTGGAGCATCTTCCGATGATCACGCAGGACTCCTTCTCAGCCAGTTCACGGATGATCTTTGCCTGATAATTAAACAGGTTCTCATCAGAGGTGAAGTCCTTACTCTGAGGCGAGATCAGCTCACCGCTGTAAATTCCATTCTTCCCGAAAAGCGGTTTTTTTGCGCTGGAATACTCATCTACTCTTCCAAAAAGAGTTTCATGAATTCCGCTGTCCTCAGATGCCATGCGGATAATATCCTTGTCGTAATATCCAATCCCTAATTTCTTCGCAAGCATTTCACCAACGGTACGTCCACCGCTTCCGTACTGTCTTGCAATTGTAACTACGAAATTGTCCATTTCTCTCCTCCTTATTACACTGGCCAGCTTTCTAAAGCGTTGTTTTTTCCATTCTTTCCGGCAACAATAAAAATCACCTGGCCAGATTATTTTCCCAAAGACCTTACTGTTCACGACCTGTCCAGTAACCGCTTCGTGATGCACCAGATTCCCGAAAGTTCTGTAAACTTTGTTCACAAAACGGACATGTCGCCTATCAGCTGTCAGATCTGCAAATTTTATTCACCCAGATAAGCCTTCTGTACCGCTTCATCATTCAGCAGGTCGCTTGCTTTTCCACTCATTGTGATCTTGCCAGTCTCAAGAACGTATGCACGATCTGCGATAGAGAGGGCCTTCTTCGCATTCTGCTCTACAAGAAGTACCGTAGTACCACTTTCGCTTACCACACGGATAATATCGAAGATCTCATTTACAAAGATTGGGGAAAGTCCCATGGATGGCTCATCCATTACGATCAGTCTGGGTTTACTCATAAGGGCACGACCCATGGCAAGCATCTGCTGCTCACCACCAGAAAGTGTACCGGCACGCTGTCCTTTACGCTCTTCCAGACGCGGAAACCTTTTATAGACTCCTGCAAGGCTTTCCTGGATCTCAGCTTTATCTTTTCTCGTATAAGCACCCATGATCAGGTTCTCATATACACTTAAATCTGAAAAAACACGACGTCCCTCCGGAACGTGTGCAATTCCCATTTCAACAATCTTATGGGCTGGAACCCTGGTAATATCTTTTCCTTCAAAAACAACGGAACCTTCTTTTGCTGAAAGAAGACCTGTAAGTGTCTGCAGTGTAGTGGTTTTTCCTGCACCATTGGCACCGATCAAAGCAATAACCTCGCCCTGGTTTACCTCAAAGGAGATTCCTTTTAATGCCTGGATTACACCATAATATACGTGTAAATCTTTTACTTCCAACATTGCCATTTCTTTTTCCTCCTTATTCGCCCAGATATGCAGTAACAACAGCAGGATCTTTCAGAACCTTTGCTGTCTCACCCTGACAGAGAACCTGTCCGAAGTTTAATACAGTCAGTTCCTCACAGATACCGCCAACCAGCTTCATATCGTGTTCAATCAGAAGGATCGTCATATTAAAATGATCTCTTACAAACCGAATGGTATCCATCAGCTCCTGAGTCTCATTGGGGTTCATACCGGCAGCCGGCTCATCCAGAAGGAGAAGCTTGGGATCTGTGGCAAGCGCTCTGGCAATTTCCAGCTTACGCTGTTTACCATAAGGAAGGTTTCCCGCAAGAATACCAGCCTCCTGATCCAGATTAAACACTTTCAGGATCTCCATAGCGCGCTCGTTCATCTCTTTTTCTACTTTAAAATACTTGGGAAGTCTTAAGATTCCGGTTAAAGTAGAATATTTATAATGATTATGCAGACCAGCCTTTACATTGTCCAGTACGGTCATATCTTTAAAAAGTCGAATATTCTGGAATGTTCGTGCAATTCCAGCTTTATTAATATCGATAATACTTTTTCCGGTGATATCCTGCCCATCCAGCTTGATAATTCCCTCTGTTGGCTTATAAACACCTGTAAGAAGATTAAATACGGTTGTTTTTCCAGCACCGTTTGGTCCGATCAGGCCGTAAAGCTCGCCTTTTTCGATTTTCAGTTGAAAATTATCTACAGCATGAAGGCCGCCAAACTGTATGGAAAGATTATTTACCTCTAACATTGCCATAATTAAGCTGCCTCCTTTTCTTTCACGTGACCTTTGATTTTTTCAATAATACGGCTTCTGAAATCTCTTGCTGCAGGAGCCCAGTTGAAAAGCATCATTGCGATCATTACGATTGCATAGATCAGCATACGGTAGGTGGAGAATCCACGAAGCAGCTCGGGAAGTGCATAAAGCACAATCGTTGCCAGAATACTTCCGCGAAGATTTCCCATACCACCAAGAATTACATATACCAGAATAGTGATGGACATGTTGTAGTCAAAAATAGAAACCTTCAGCATGGAAAGGTTGTGGGCATAAAGTACACCTGCTACACCGGCAATTGCAGCGGAAATAGTAAATGCAAGCAGCTTATTCTTTGTTACATTGATACCGATGGACTCAGCTGCAATACGGTTATCACGGGTAGATGTAATGGCACGTCCGCTTCTGGAGTTTACCAGATTCTGGATAACAAACAGAACAACCAGAATCAGAATCACACCGATCAGGAAGAAATAATCCTTAATATCTTTATATAAGGTTGCAGTACCGGAAACACCGAGAGCACCCTTGATGATCTGTTTTCCGCCTGGATCCAGCTTCAGATTGGCTGCGCTTGTTGCAACGTGAAGCCCTTTATCATCCACACCAACATACAGAATATTGATCAGGTTCTTGATGATCTCACCAAATGCCAGGGTTACGATCGCCAGATAGTCTCCCCGAAGTCTCAGTACCGGGATACCGATCAGCACACCGAAGACAGCAGCCACGGCAGCACCTACCAGCAATGCAAGAATCAATCTTGGAACAGACGGAAGCACATCACTGGTAACATGGGAAAACAGAGCACTGGAATAGGCTCCAACGCACATAAATCCTGCGTGTCCAAGACTCAGCTCTCCGGAATAACCGACTACCAGATTCAGGGAAAGAGATGCGATAATGTACACACAGATGGGTACCAGAAGGCCGGTAAGCAGTCTGGACAGGTTTCCTGTGGAGGAAAGGATCTGTACCACAACGAAGATTGCGATTACCATGCCATATGTAATAAAATTGTTTTTTGTTGTTTTGTTCATATTTTTTTTCATATCGGCCACCTCATACTTTCTCCTGGATGTTCTTGCCGAACAGACCAGATGGTTTTACAAGCAGCACGATGATCAAAACTGCAAATACAATTGCATCTGCAACCTGAGAGGAAATATAGGCCTTACTGAAAATCTCAATAACACCAAGGAGAATTCCTCCAACCATTGCTCCTGGGATAGAACCTATTCCACCGAATACTGCCGCTACGAAAGCCTTGATACCAGGCATTGCGCCTGTATAAGGAGTCAGTGTAGGATATGCGGAGCAAAGAAGAAGTCCTGCAATTGCAGCAAGTCCGGAACCGATTGCAAAGGTAAGGGAAATGGTTGCATTTACGTTGACACCCATCAGCTGTGCGGCGTCACGGTCCTCGGAAACAGCCTGCATGGCACGCCCCGGTTTTGTTTTCTTTACAAAAAGCTGAAGACCAACCATAATCACAATACAGGCAAGGATTGTTACGATCGTAACACCTTTAATCGTAAGCTGTCCGCCAAACAGCTCCAGAGACGGAACATTGATAACCGGAACAAAGCTCTTTGCATCTGCGCCAAAAATTAAAAGCGCCAGGTTCTGAAGCAGATAGCTGACACCGATTGCAGTGATCAGAACTGCCAGATTCGATGAAGCCTTACGAAGAGGTCTGTATGCAACTGCCTCAATGACAACACCGGCAACAGTACAGATCACAACAGAAAGAATGATTGCCAGGATTGGTGACATACTGGCTTTGGTAACTGCGGTAAGAATTACAAATGCTCCAACCATGATAACATCACCATGTGCAAAGTTCAGCATTTTTGCAATACCATATACCATTGTATAGCCGAGAGCGATGATCGCATAAATACTGCCCAGGCTGATACCATCTTTTAAATAGGATATAAAACTCATAATGCACCTCTTAACTGGATTTATTACTGTAGATAGTAACTGATTTTTCTTTTTCACGAGCGTGTTTGAAAATTCATTCCCGGCTTTTCCCACTGTAAAGCTTCCTGTCACTTTCTGACACGAAAAAGCGGAAGTAAATTTTCAGACACGCTCCAGTTATTTACTATGAATGTCCCGGACGGCAGCTGACTTTCCTATATCATGATGTCGCCGACAGGCCACCTGTCCGTTTGTTGTCTCAGACTGAAACAACAATCATTTTTGTAATTGCAAAGAAGGAGACGGACCCACAGGTAACCGTCTCCCCCTTGCTAACGGCCATCCCCTGCGCAATCAGGGAAATGGTTAAAGCCTCTGCCGTATGACCGGCACAATGGCTCTATTCTTATAATTACTCCATAGAAGCGTAAACGCCATCTTTGATCACATAAGCCTTAGGTGCTTTATCGCACTCACCGTCTTCTGTCCATTTAGCTTCTCCTGTAAGACCATCAAGAGTAATATTCAGCATGGAAGCAGACATTGCTGCACTGATGTCTTCATTTGACATATCTGGTGTGATGCCAGCATCATTTGCTGCTGCCTGCATAGCGTAAAGTACATCATATGTATCTGCAGCAAACTGATTTGGTGTCTCACCATTGTTTGCATCGCCATATGCTTTAACAAATTTTACAGTTGCCTCATCATCGCCTGTAGCAGAGAATGGTGTCAGAAGCATAACGCCTTCTGCAAGAGATTTATCAAAGTTCTCAACATTCAGGATTCCATCCATACCATCAACACCAAAAATCTTCATGTCAAGACCAAGGTCATGAGCCTGCTGAAGAATCAGAGCGTTGTCAGAATAGTAGTTCGGAAGGAACAGGAGCTCAGCGCCACTGTCTTTGATCTTTCCAAGCTGTACGGAAAAGTCTGTGTTGTTATCTGTTGTGTATGCTTCATCAGCTACAACCTCAAGGCCGTAATCAGCGCAGGCTGCAACGAATGCATCATGTACACCTGAGTTGTAATCAGCCATGGAATCGTAGAGGGTAGCTACCTTCGTAGCAAGACCTTTCTCAGAAATATACTCAGCAGATTTTGTTCCCTGCATTGGGTCTGTAAAGCACATACGGAACTCATTGTCACCAGCGGTAATGCTGTCTACTGCTGTTGCAGACGGTGTGAAGAGGAATGTACTATCAGCTGCCTCTGCACCTACTGCGATACAAGCACCGGAGGTAACAGTACCGCAAAGCATCTGCATTCCTTTGTCAAGAAGGTCATTGTAAGCGTTAACTGCTTTCTCCGGATCTCCCTGATCGTCACCAGCGTCAAGGATTTCTACCTGATATCCATTGAATCCGCCGTTTGCATTGATCTCATCTGCTGCGATCTTAGCTGCATTATATACACCATTACCATACTGTGCATAATCTCCTGTCATAGGTCCGATGACACCAATCTTGAAGGTTTCCTCGCTCTCTGCAAATACAGATACAGGTGTTACTGTGGATACTGCCATTGCTGCAGCTGCAGTAATGCTGAGTACTTTTTTCAGATTTCTCATAATAAATCTCCTCCTTAATTTATGTAAGAGCGTCTGTCATCTCGCCTCTCATGGTGCCCAAGGCATATCCGAAAAACATGGCATGCAGATTGCAGGAATGATTTTTGGAACAGGTTCTGCAACACTGAGATAGTATAAAAGCCCACTGGTGGTTTCCCAGCCGGCTTTGGCTTCCATAACTTCTTCTCTTTACTACTTTAATGTTATGATTATAGCATTCTGTTTTTTTGATTGCAATAGAAAATTTTATAGTTTTTTTAGAATTGCAAAAGAAATTTCCGTTACAATGACCAATTTTTTCTGTTTATGTTGTTTCTGTGACGTACAAACGTACGTTGCAGGGCATACTTTCATGCTGATTTCATATTTTGTATTATACTCATATTGGAATGTGTTTAAAATCAATTCGGTCAAAATTAACTGCAAGGTGAGGCGTTCAGATTGCAAGAATGATTTTTTGCAGGCTCTGGGATAAAAAAAAGGAGATGGTCACCCATCTCCCATTCAAATATCCTATTTATTTCAATTAAGCAATTGCTTTCTTAGCGATCTCAGCAAGTGCTGCGAATCCCTGAGCATCATTTACAGCCATCTCAGCAAGCATCTTTCTGTTAATGTCGATGTTTGCAACTTTAAGGCCGTGCATCATTTTGCTGTAGGATAATCCGTTCATTCTTGCAGCAGCGTTGATACGTGCGATCCAGAGCTGTCTGAACTGACGTTTCTTCTGCTTTCTTCCAGCGTAGGAGCTGGTAAGTGCACGCATAACAGACTGTTTTGCTACTCTATACTGTTTGGAACGAGCTCCTCTGTAGCCCTTTGCCAGTTTTAATACACGATTATGTTTCTTCTTTGCGTTTAATCCGCCTTTAATTCTTGCCATTTCTTATTTTCCTCCTGTTCGTCTTCTTCTATGCTATATCTTATAAATACGGTAATGCTTTCTTCATGCTCTTAACATTAGTAGAATCAACAACAGTAGCTTTTCTGAGATTTCTCTTTCTCTTCTGAGATTTCTTTGTTAAGATATGGCTCTTGTAAGCTTTATTTCTTACTAATTTTCCTGTTCCTGTTTTTTTGAAGCGCTTTGCTGCTGCTCTACAAGTTTTAATTTTTGGCATTGTAATTTCCTCCTTAATATCGTATCTATTTAATGTCCCTCATCCAGCCTGACACCCTCAGGGTGTCTCTCCAAATGAATGCAACATCCTAGTGTTTCTGTGCTAAAAACATTGTCATGCTTCTGCCTTCTACCTTAGGTGCCTTCTCAACTACAGCAATGTCCTTCAGCATATCGGCAAAATCATCCAGAACGTGCTTGCTGCTTGACATGTGTGCCATCTCTCTTCCGCGGAAACGAAGAGTAACCTTCACTCTGTCGCCCTTGGTAAGGAATTTGCGCGCTGCCCCAGCCTTTGTATTCAGGTCATTGGTATCAATATTTGGTGAAAGACGCACTTCTTTGACATCGATGGTCTTCTGCTTTTTCTTGGCTTCTTTCTCTTTTCTGGCAAGTTCGTAGCGATATTTACCATAATCAATGATCTTACATACCGGCGGCTTTGCCTGTGGGGCAATCTTTACTAAATCAAGCTCTGCCTCCTGAGCTTTGGCCATTGCTTCTCTTGCGGACATAATTCCGAGCTGCTCTCCGTCCGGTCCGATTAAGCGTACCTCTTTGTCTCTGATTTGTTCGTTAATCATTAAATTGCTAATTGTCGTGCACCTCCATACCTGATAGATGATCTGTTCTGATCCAGTTTTTAACTTCTGGACTCTCATTCCCCTTCGCAGGAAGAAATTCCTGCCTGATACCTGACGCCGCAAATATAAAAAAAGTGCGGACAGAATCCACACTTCTCCTATTACACTCGCGAACTAAGTCACGCGCTGCTGTGCAATATGAACCCGAGCCGCATCTAAGTATGCGCTGAGGTGAGAGTGAACTCTGCTTTCTTTTCATCACGTACTGTCGTATAATATCATGCCTTATTGTGAAAGTCAAGATGTTTTTTTATTTTTTCTAATAATTTTTTTCTTATAAATTTGTGCATATTTTTTGCAGGCACAGGAAAAACTAAGACTGCTGCAGCGGTTTAGTGCCCTCATGAAATACGGTCTGCTGAACAACTGCAAATGTTTGCAAAATCAAGCATACAAAATCAGGAGGTAAAAAACATGACAATTTTAAAATGTTCCGCAACAACCTGTGCTTACAATGAAGATATGCTTTGTTCCAGAGGGGAAATCAACGTCATGGGTGACAGTGCAAAAAGTTCTGAAGAAACATCCTGCGGAAGCTTCCGGGAAAAGAGCCAGGGTGCCATGAACAGTGCCAAAAACAGCTGTGGATGTGAGACCATCCAGATTGACTGCAAAGCCCACAACTGTACCTATAACGAAAACTGTAAATGTACCGCAGCTGCTATTGATGTAGCCGGAAGCGGTGCAAAAGTATGTTCTGAAACAAAATGCGATACCTTTGAATGCCAGTGCTAGAGCGTGTTTGAAAGAGGCTTTCTGCAAAAATTTTTCAAACAGGTTCCAGAAAATAGCCGCAAATTCAAAAACAGCCCCCGCACAAATGTGCGAGGGCCTTTTAATTTCCATTCATTATCTGTTTCTTAAGAAATCCGGGATCTGGATATCTTTCTTCTGAACAGTGCTGGATGGTGTCTTCGCTGTGAATGGTGTAGCATTCATAGTCGGCATGCTGAAAGACGGCATGTTCAGATTCACACCAGCAGACGCTGTAGTGGAAGCAGGTCTCTTATTGGCAAATACAGAGTTGCTTGCCTTATTTCCAAATGGATTGGATGCCTGTGCATTATCAGAAAGGCCTGTAGCAATAACAGTGATTCTCGCATAATCAGCAACAGAATCATCATACATAGCACCAAAGATGATATTTGCATCTTCACCTGTAAGCTCCTGTACATAGCTTGCAGCATCATTTGCGTCCATAAGGGAAATATCACCGGAAATGTTGATGATAACGTGTGTAGCACCCTTGATGGTAGTCTCAAGAAGCGGAGAGGATACAGCCTGCTGTACAGCCTCCATAGCCTTGTCATCGCCTCTTGCCTCACCGATACCAATGTGTGCAATACCTTTATCTGTCATAACAGTCTGAACATCAGCAAAGTCAAGGTTGATAAGAGCCGGCAGATTAATCAGATCTGTGATGCCCTGAACTGCCTGCTGCAGAACCTCGTCTGCTTTACGAAGTGCTTCCGGCATAGTTGTGCGGCGATCTACAATCTCCAGTAATTTGTCATTCGGAATTACAATTAATGTATCAACAGCCTTCTTCAGGTTCTCAATACCTGCAAGTGCGTTGTTCATACGTGTCTTAGCTTCAAAACGGAAAGGTTTGGTCACAACACCTACAGTGAGGATCCCCATTTCCTTAGCTGCTGCTGCGATAACCGGTGCAGCACCTGTACCAGTTCCACCGCCCATACCGCAGGTAACAAATACCATGTCAGCACCTTCGATGATCTGTTTTACTTCCTCAATGCTCTCTTCTGCTGCTTTCTGTCCAACCTCAGGCTGTGCTCCTGCACCAAGACCTTTGGTAATTTTCTCACCGATCTGAAGTACAGTTGGAGCTTTACACAGAGTCAGAGCCTGCTTATCTGTATTCACTCCTACAAACTCTACCCCGCCGATGGCTTCTTCAACCATTCTGTTAACTGCGTTATTTCCGGCGCCGCCTACTCCGATTACAATAATCTTAGCAGAGGATTCCGCCTCATTTGACATTATCTCTAACAATGTACTTCCTCCTTTATTTCTACCTTATATCCTTTATCTTTAATTTCAGCAAATATATATACCAAGCTGCATATAGCTATATCATATATTTTTTTTGTGAATTTATCAACCACTAATTTTGTTTTTTTATACTTTTTTCGCGAAATACGCGATATTTTCCTCAGAGTGTGTTTGAAAAAGGCTTTCTGCAAAATGTGCATCACATTTACAGGAGATTTTCAGACACTCTCTAATATTCCTCATCGTACCCGTCATAACCGCTGTTATTATAGTCTTCGCTGTAGTCCTCACTGTAATCTTCAAGCTCCTCTTCGCTTCCATCTTCACTGGTTTCATTGGGATTGGGACCTACATAATTTCCATCTTTATCCAGCTGCCCATAACCGGTATAGCTTCCATCTTCCATATATCCGCCAAGCCAGCTGCCATTTGCAGCAATACTCTCCTCAGTAGGTCTGGAGCCTACATAGTTTCCGTTCTGGTCATATTCCCCTTCACCGGTATAGTCACCCTCCAGGTCATATCCTCCATGCCAGTTAGCCACTGCATTCTCGTAAGCAACCGCAGTATCCACATCCTCAATCACGCCATCCTCGCCCAGATCCTGCTCGAAGGTAATCGTCTTGGAATTGTCATTTACATTTTCCAGATGAAGGATTCCCTTTTTGCCGGAAAGCTTGGGCAAAATTGCGCTGACACGTGTCATCTTGTCCTCAAGATACTCGTCCTTTCCCAGCATCACCCGGATATCTCCATAAGTCAAGGTAATCTGATAACTAGTGTCAAATTCAATATGATCCGGTATGGCATCGTTCTTCTGGAAAATAGTTGACAGCGCCACCGCAGTGGTAAGCACCGAGCTTCCCTTAATTGGAAGCTTCTCCCCTTCGATCACATGGCTTACTTCAATGCCGTCAAAAAAAGGCACCAGTTCATCCCTTGTATGGGAACTTTCAATAAAAATACCGTTTCTGTCAAAATAAATATAGCTATCCAGATAAGGAATGCAGCCTACCGCCTTCTTTTCCCGGACACTGATGCAGATACTGTTATGAGAAAGCCTGGTAATATAAAAGCCTTCCACAAAAGGCACACCCTCTACGTCCACCCTGGAATGGAGCAAAACTGCAAGAACGGAATTATCCGTAAAAGCCCCCTGCAAAGCCATCTCCTTCACCTGTTCATCCGTGTAACGGGAGGTTCCCATTACCTCCACCTTTGTCACATGAAAATAGGAAAAGAAAAAGACAAGTCCTGCCAGCAGAACTGCCCCCAGGGTACCCAGAATCGCTTTCTTATGTTTTCTATAGATCAGCTTCATTTTCAGTGATTTCATATATTGTTATTCCTGTATCCTTTTTACTGCTGCTCCCAGCGCATTAAGATCCTGGCAAATATGCTCATACCCCCGCTGTACAAAAGAATATCCTTCCAGTACGGTAACTCCCTTAGCCCCAAGTGCTGCCAGGATCAGGGACGCACCGCCTCTTAATTCCTGCGCCTGCACAGCTGCTCCATGTAAAGTCTTTACACCGCAGATTACAGCCTCATTTCCCTGTACGCGGATCCTGGCTCCCATTTTCCGCAACTGGTCAGCTGCTTTATAACGGTCTTCAAAAACCATTTCACGAATGCAACTTTCCCCCTCTATGGTGGAAAGAACTGCCATTACGGGAGACTGCAGATCTGTTGGAAATCCTGGATAAACACCCGTTTCCAGCAGTTTAACAGGACTTTGAACATTTTTTCCATTGACTAATAGTTTACCACTGTTACCTTTATATTGTCCACCCATTTTCCTATATACTTCCAGAAAGGCCTTCAGTTCTCCTTCCGGAGGGTTTTCAAGAACGATCTGGCTTCTGGTTATAGCTGCCGCACAGATATAGGTTCCTGACACAATGCGGTCTGGCGGCACCTGAATGCACCCGGCACTTAGGCTTTTAACTCCCTGGATTCTTATTTCAGAAGTTCCATCCCCCTGTATTTTTGCTCCCATGGAACGCATATACCTGCAAAGCCACTGTATTTCCGGCTCACAGGCACAATTTTCCAATACAGTCTCTCCCTCTGCAAGCACGGCTCCTAAAATGCCCTGCTGGGTAGCTCCCACACTTCTTTTTGAAAAAGAAACCAATGCCCCTTGCAGATGAGGTGCTTCTGCCATCAAAACTCCCTGTTCCTCTGTGACCACTGCGCCAAGCTTCCGAAGCACAAAAAGATGCATATCAATAGGTCTTTTCCCGATCACGCACCCACCTGGATAGCCAAGGCTTCCTTTCCCATTTCTTGCGAGAAGCGCTCCAAGAAGAATCACGGAAGACCTCATCCTCCCTGTAAATTCAAAAGGAACTGACCATTTACCGGCATTTTCGCAGTCCATATACAGATCATGGTCTTCCCACCAGGTCACTGCCCCAAGCTTCTGAAGAATTTCCTCCATACAAAAAACATCCGCGATCCGCGGACAGCCTTTGAGCACACTGACTCCCCGATGTAAAAGAGACGCCGCCATCATAGGAAGCGCTGCATTTTTTGAGCCCTGTATCCGAATACTTCCCTTCAGCTGGTGTCCTCCCTCAATGTAAATCCGGTCATTCAAGCCATTCACTCCTAAAGGGCCTCTTACCTTTTATTGTATGCGAATATTTCTGACTGGTGATAAAATTTCATTTTCTGCTTACGCTCAAAGCCAGCCCCATCTCGCCCAGAAGAAACACCACTGAGGTTCCGCCATAGCTGATAAAGGGAAGCGTGATTCCTGTATTTGGAATGGTGTTTGTCACCACCGCAATATTCAGGATCACCTGAATGGCCATATGGCTCATAATGCCAACGCATAAAAGTGTTCCCTGCAGTTCCCGGCAGTGAAGGGCAATCACCATCAGTCTCCACATAAGAAGCCCAAATATGCCAATGAGAAAAAAAGCTCCGGTCAGTCCCAGTTCTTCGCAGATAATGGAAAAGATCATATCATTCTGGGCTTCCGGCACAAATCCCAGTTTCTGCAGGCTGCTGCCAAATCCTCTTCCGAAAAGCCCGCCGCTTCCAATAGCATAAAGTCCCTGAATGGTCTGAAAACCCTTTTCATACTTCTCCGGATTCCGCCATATGGCAAGCCTTTCCAGACGGTAGCTCTCTGCTGCCAGAAACACTGCGATCACTGCTGCACCAGTCACTCCCATTCCAACAAATCTGGCATATCCCGGATCTGATATAAAAATCAGGATTACACCGATTCCAAGGATTATGATTGCCGTACTTAGGTTATTGGAGCCTACCAGTCCTACAATTGGAAGAAGTGTCAGCATTGTCCTGCACATAAACCAGAAGCCAGCTGTAGTCTTTTTGCTTCCCTGGATCTGCCAGGTGAGAAAAAGGATCACTGCTGCTTTTGCAAATTCCGAAGGCTGAAAAGACAACGGTCCAAAATTCAGCCACCTTCTGGAGCCATTGATTTCCTGTCCTACAAATAAAACTGCTGTAGAAAGTCCCATAGATAAGAGATAAGCAGCCGGTGCCAGCCGAACAAAGAATCTGTAATCTGTCTCTGCTACTATGTACATGGTCATAAGGCCCAGAGCTGTTGCAAAAAGCTGCTTTTTAAAATAATAGGCAGAGTCGCCGAAACGTACTCTGCCATTATATTCACTGATGGAAAACAGCATGACCAGTCCGAATACTGCCAGAAGCAGCACAAGGATCAGTAAGACCGTGTCTGTTTTCGTTTCTTTCTTTCGCTCCCGGATCATAGAGATCTGCTCCTGACGTCCCATGCCTTGGTTAAAGCATATGCCAGATCCGGGTATTCTATGAAATAAATCATAAGTTTCTGTACCTGCCGCCAATCACATTCTGTGGCTACGACAACCGAGTTCGAGTGAAATATACTGCAAAACGGAACGTGCAGATTACAGGAATGATTTTTCGAACAGGCTCCAGAGCATGCCTCCAAAAGGCTTTCTTCAAGATGTACGCTGCAATTTGCGGTATATTACAGTGCTCTCACATACTCCTTAAACATCTGGCCTCTCTGCTCATAATTGTCAAACTGACCCCAGCTTGCGCATGCAGGAGATAAAAGGACCGCGTCCCCGGCGTTTGCCTTATCCGCACACACCTGCACAGCTTCTTTCAGATCCTCACAGAGAATAACATCATGAAAGCCATTCTTCTCAGCCGCAGCCTTAATTTTCTCTTTCGTCTGACCAATAAGTACCAGATACCTTACTTTGCCGTCAAATGCCTGAATCCACTCATCATAACTGGATTCCTTATCATATCCGCCGCCAATCAGAAGAGTCGGACGGTTCATTGCCTGGATTCCCTTAATAGCCGCATCCGGGTTGGTTCCCTTTGAATCGTTATAATATGCCACACCGTTTTTCTCAGTTACATACTCAATTCTGTGCTCCACGGCTGTAAACTCACAGATACTCCTACGGATACTATCCATATCAACACCTGCGTAGTAAGCCATGGCCACTGCTGCCATTACATTCTCAAAATTGTGTGTACCAAGAAGCTTCAGTTCTCCTGTTCTCACAACCGGAATCTCCTCTTTCTCTGTACGAAGAATAATCTGGTCTCCTCTCAGGAAAATACCCTGTTCAAGTTCTCTTGCACTGGAAAAATATACAGCCTTTGGCACAATGCTTTTGCCAAATTCACGAAGGATTTCATCCTCATAATTCAGCACACATACATCCTCCGGACCCTGGTTGCTTGTGATCAGCTCTTTCACGCGGATATACTCAGCCATTGTATGATGACGGTTCAGATGATCCTCTGTGATATTCAAAATGGCGCTTACCCTTGGAGCAAATTTCCAGATAGTCTCAAGCTGGAAGCTGCTGATCTCTGCAACCGTGACCGTCTCATCTGTCATCTCCAGTGACTTGGAAGTATACGGAGTTCCAATATTTCCAACAACAAATACAGATGGGCGTGCATCTGACATGATTTTCCCAAGAAGGGCTGTTGTTGTAGTTTTTCCGTTTGTTCCGGTAATTGCAAGAACTTCACCCTTTCCAGTCTGATAAGCCAGTTCAACCTCGCCCCACACAGGAAGTCCCTGATCATAAAAACCTTTTACAATTGGAAGATCTGTGGGAACTCCAGGACTTAATACCACAAGATCCAGGCTTTCCTGAACTTCCTTCGGCAGCTCTCCTGCATAGATGGGAAGTTCATAATTTCCACTGATTTTATGTAATACGCTTTCTTTATCCAGATCTGCTTTTCCATCGTAGAGAACCGGGCAGGCACCAACTGCATTCAGAAGATCAGCTGCGCCGATACCGCTTTTTCCGGCTCCGAAAACCAGAACTTTTTTTCCTTTTAATTCCATGATTTATTTCCTCCTTAATGCCTTGCAATGGATGCCCCGGAATTCTCCCTTTTCAGGCAGCTCTTACAGGGCTAAAAGTCCGATCAGGCACATAATTGCAGTCACAATAGTAAACACTGCAACTACTCTGGCTTCTGACCATCCGCAAAGCTCAAAATGATGATGGATAGGCGCCATTTTGAAAATACGTTTGCCATGTGTTGCTTTGAAATAGGTTACCTGGATCATAACGGACAATACCTCAACCAGATAGATCAGTCCCACGATCAGTATAAACAGAGGCATCTGCAGCATATAAGCCACACCCGCCACAAATCCACCAAGCGCCAGAGATCCTGTATCTCCCATGAACACACTTGCCGGGTATACATTGTAAAGTAAAAATCCCATCAGTCCGCCGATAACAGCACAGGTGACAGGCTCGATACCTGACTGGGTTCCAATGGATACAACCGTGAAAAATACGGCTACGATCAGGGTAACGCTGGTAGCAAGACCATCTACACCGTCAGTAAAGTTTACGCCATTTACCGTTCCGATCACTGCAAAGAACAGCACCGGTACAGCCAGCCAGCCAAGATTCAGATAATGCCCACCCCAGAATGGAATACGCATGGTCAGAGACACATCTGTATACCGCAGCAGGTAGAAAGTAAAAATACCTGTTACCACTACCTGAAGCAGAAATTTCTGCCATGGAAGAAGTCCGTCAGATCTTCTAAGGACTACCTTCAGATAATCATCCAGAAAACCGATCAGTCCGAATCCCAGAGTCAGGAACAGAACCGGGATAATCTTGGGATAATCTTTTACATAAAACAATGAAGTAATAATCGTGGATATCAGAAAGATCACGCCGCCCATAGTCGGGGTTCCGGCCTTTTTCAGATGCGACTGTACGCCCTCTGTTCTCTCTGTCTGTCCCATTTTCAGCTTACGCAGAAAAGGAATAATAACAGGTCCTAATACTGCACTGATTGCGAAGGAAATCAGTACCGGGATCACAATATGAAATTCCATCCTCACACCTCTTTAATTCTTTCGTTTTTTTCGTTCCAGAGTCTGTTTAAAAAAGCATTCCGCAATCTTCCTCAAATTGTGACACACATCTTGCAGAAACCATTTTCAAACACGCTCTAAACTTTTTAAAGCATCTTATAGTATAAAGCTTTTCCCCTTATTTATCAACCCATAGCTTGGTTTTTGCAAGATAATATCCCCACATTGTTTACTGCTTACTTCGTGACCGGTAACATACTTCTCCTTGCTCACAGCCTGACCGATCACCGAAGCTTATCTTTCTTTTTTCTGATTTAGAGCGTGTTTGAAAAAGGCTTTCTGCAAGATGTGCGTCACAATTTGTGGGAGATTTTGCCCGGATGAGGGCGCCGTAGCGGGCTACGGCAACCGAATTCGGGTGAAATCTCCCGCAAAGTGGGGCGTGCAGATTGCGGGAATGATTTTTCAAACACGCTCTAGCACCGCCTCAAAAATATTCTTTATCACAGGTGCCGCAATGGTTCCTCCGTAATACACGCCCTGCGGGTCATGTATAATGCAAAGCCCCAGGATCTGTGGATCTTCCGCAGGCATAAAACCAAGAAAGGAAGAAATATACCGGTTGGCACTTCTTGGCAAAGTCTGGGAAGTAGCCGTCTTGCCCCCCACTGTGCATCCCTCGATCCGGGCATTTCTTCCGGAACCTTCTGACACTACTTTCTCCAGAATTCCTCTTACTGTCTCTGATGTTTTTTCCGAAATAATCCCCGTTTCCACCGGATATTCCAGCTTTCTTCCGCTGGTGCCATCTGAGCTCAGAACGGATACCCCAAAATGAGGTGTGATCCGCCTCCCCCCATTGATCAGAGAACTGACTGTGGTCGCCAGCTGAATTGGCGTAATCTGAAAAGATTGGCCAAAAGCAACTGTTGCCAGCTCCACATTCCCCATGTTTTCCATTTTATGCATGATCGTTCCAGCCTCTCCCGGCAGATCTACACCTGTCTTCTTCAAAAGTCCAAACTCCTTGAAATAATGATAATAGTTTTCCACCCCAAGTCTCAGACCCACTTCAATAAAAACCGGATTGCAGGAATTCTGGGCACCTTCCACAAAGCTCTGAGAACCGTGTCCTGTTCTCCTTGCACAGTGAATCCGCCTGTCATCCACCAGCTTATACCCCGGACAGAAAAATCTGTCATTTACGGAAACCACGCCAGCCTCCAGACCTGCAGACATGGTAATGATCTTAAAGGTAGAACCGGGCTCATATGTATCGTTCAGGCAGGGATTTCTCCACATCTGGTTCAGAAGATCCTGTTTTTCCTGTTCATTCAGTCCTGAAGTGTCCACGTCCGTATTCAATATAAAAGGATCGTTCAGATCAAATTCCGGCACATTAACACATACATAAATTTCTCCGTTCTGCGGATTCATAAGAAGTATGGAAACACGCGCAGCCTGTTTTTCTTCCATTACTTTCAGGGCCGCCTGCTGAGCATACTGCTGCAGATCCACATCCAGACTGATTTTCAGGTTTTCCCCTGCCACCGGATCTTCCCTGCTTTCTCCGATCTGGTCGATTTCCACGCCTCTGGCATCTGTTGTGGTCAGGATTTTTCCCGCCTGTCCCTTTAAAATTTCCTCATATTTCACTTCCAGGCCAATTATCCCCTGATTGTCACCGCCTGTAAATCCCAGAACCTTGGAAGCCAGAGATCCGTAAGGATAATACCGCTTATAATCCTCATCCACTTTCACACCATCCAGTTCATACCCACGTATCACATCTCCCACAGATTTTTCCACATTTGTCTTAATTCGTTCAATTGAAGATATTTTTTCAACTTTTTTACGCACTGTGTCAGTATCTATTTCCAACTCTTTTGACAAGACCTCAATAACCTTCTGTGGGTCCTTAATCTGACTGTGAATAACGGAAATAGTACATACAGTTTTATTATCTGCCAGAATCCTCCCTTTTGCATCCAGTATCTGTCCTCTTGCAGCCTTAATGACTCGTTCTCTTTCATGAAGTTCTTCCGCTTTCTGGTAATAGTAATCCGACCGAACCCCCATCAGGTAAACAAGCCTTCCCACAAGTCCCAGAAGCATAAGTGCACATACAAGAAAAACCATCCATATTTTTTTCCTGTGAAAGGTCATAGTTTTTTTCATAAAAAAATCCCCATCTGAAATCATCATAACTAATATATGATAATTTCAGATGGAGGTATGTGTTGTATTATGGTGAACAGTCTGTTTTTTTATTTCCTGCCAATACTATGCCACCTATGGACAGTATTTCTAATCCAGTCCGGCTTCCTCGTTAGTCAGGCCTTCACTCTCCATATTGTTATCCTCAATGGGATCCGTGTTATCTTCCGGAGGTCCCGGAACATTGGTATCAGAAACAGCCTCCGGCAGAGTTTCCCCGGCTGAACCAGTGTAGGAATCGCTGATTCCATCAAGGTTAGCAGATTTTATATACTCTCCGTTTGCATTGATCTGATAACTTCCGTCACTATTCAGCAGGTAACCATTTTCGTCAATCCGATTGCCATCCCAGTCAATGAGGTTGCCCTCTTCATCCACCAGATTTCCATTTTCATCAATCTGACTGTCAGATATAGTATTTACATGACCATTAAATTTCTCCCAAAGCTCTGTCTCCGGAACAGTTCCGTCTGTAGACTGATCGGGCTGAATATTCATGTATGGCAGAAGCTCGGAAAGAATTGCCTGTGCCACATACTGTGGATAAATACTGCTGGCCTGATCCTCTACATTTGGCTCGTCAATTACCACGTAGATCAGAACCTGCGGGTCATCAACCGGGGCAAATCCGATAAAGGAAACCACGTATTTACCGTTTCCACGGGGGAATTTCTCCGCAGTTCCTGTTTTACCGCCTGAGCTGTAACCCTGTACCTTTGACGTCATACTGGTACCCTGCTCTACACTGGCCTGCATATAGCTTCTGATATCAGCGGAAATGCTGGAAGAAATGGTCTGCTTCTGAAGAAGCGGGCTGATTGTCTTCACAGTTGCACCGCTGGCATCTTTGACTTTTGTCACAAGATGTGGCTGATAATAGTAGCCGCCATTGATGACCGAACACATTGCATTGATTTCCTGGATCATAGTACAGCTGAATCCCTGACCAAATGCAGAACACGCAAGCTCTGTCTCATGCATGGTATCAACAGTATGCATAATACCATATCCCTCATTTGGAAGATCGATTCCTGTCCGGCTTCCGAAATTGAAAGTACTCTGTGCTTTCAGAAAATTTTCAACTCCCATCTTTGCACCAATCTGCATCATGGCATCGTTACAGGAATTTGCGATTACTTCCGCAAGGGTTTCCATTCCGTGTCCGTAAATATTTGCACATTTGATGGTGGTCATATTTCCTGGCACACCAAAATTCTGGTAACCATCACAATAGAAGGTATCACTGGTGGATATTTTTCCCTGTTCCAGAGCAGCTGCCATAACAATGGGCTTCACAACAGAACCAGGTTCGTAAATGTCGGTTACACAAAAGTTATTCCACATGGCGCTTAGAGCATCCATGGTCTCACTGTCATTCATAGCAGCAATCTCATCTGCTGAATATAAGGAAGACAGATTACGTGGATCATTAAGATCATATCGGTCGCCCCCATCCATGGCAAGGATTTCACCACTTGAAGGGTCTTCCACGATCACTCCTATATTTTTGGCGCCAGTAGATTTCTTAAAGGCATTTACCCATTTTTCCACAATCTGCTGTGTTCCAAGATCAAGGCTAAGCTCCAGACTGTTTCCGTCAGAAGCTTCGATAATGGTTTGCTCCACATTAGAATCATCACTGAAATATCCGTACTGTCGGCCATCAATTCCTGTCAGGCTGCTATTGTAGTAGCCCTCAATTCCATAGTCCGCAGTATCTCGGGAAAAAGTAAATCCCAACGTATCACAGGCCAGCTCATTATATGGATAGACTCTCAGGTAATCTTCTTCAAACCATACACCCTGGATATTGTTTTTCTCCTGAATTTCTTCCCTGGTCATTTCCGTATCATCTGGTATGCTGCAGTAATCCTCGAATGCTTTCTTATCATCCATGGAGACCTGCTTTTTCACGATCTGATACTGACTCTCCCTGGTCTTATCAGAAGTAAGCCTGGTACGGAGTTCTCCTTCATCAAGGCCAAATATGGTAACCAGAGCATTCACCGTAGGATCCAGATAATCCTCATCTGAATTTACAGCTTTACAGTCCAGTACAACATTATACACCTTGTTGCTCGTTGCCAGAATGTTGCCATTTCGATCATAGATTGTCCCTCGTTTCGCTGGCATTGTGCGATTCTGGTATTTTTGCTGAGCCTGACTCAGCACCTGTTTCTTATACTTGTCACCACTTTGAAAATTAATATAAGTGATAACTCCCAATAAAACGATTAAAGCTCCCAATACGCAAAAGAGCAGTATTGACAGCTTTTTTTTCATACTGTGATTTATTTTTTTTATAGGTTTTCTTTTTGTTTTTCTTCTCAGAGTAGTCAATCAAACACCTGCCTTCATTCCCATTACTTCCCGGTCACGTCCTGATACTGTCTTACGTAGCTGCCGCCTTCAGTCGCATAGGTTTCTGTCTGCTGGTTGCTTGGATATTTCATGCCCAGACGTCCGATGGCGATTTTCCGGATTCTTTCAAGGTCAACACTTGAAGTCACCTGGCTCTCATATGCATCGTTGTCTTCTTTCAGCTCGGCCAGTTGGGATTCAAGAGTGGCCAGCTGGCTTCTTTTACTGGTGCATTCTGTTTTCAATTTCAGATAATTAATACTGCAAAACACAATAAGGATACCAAGTGCAGCCAGAAATATGGCAAAATTACGGTTCATATTATTGGCTTTCGCACGGTTTCTCCTGGCTGCCTTACTAAGCGGCTTGTTCCCCCGGACCTGCTGCTCTGGTGTGGTCAGCTCTGGTTTTGCCTTATTTTTACGAACAGAATGCTCTGGCTGACGGTACTCTCTCCGCTCAGGAACTTCCTGGACTTTTCGGACAGTGTTGCCATCAACATACACATTTTGTGGACGTCTTTTACCTGACACAGTATTCGTATGTCTGCCTGTCTCCGCCATTTTTTACCCTTCTTTTAAACTTTTTTTTCAAAAATTCTAAGCTTAGCACTCTTAGAACGCGGGTTTTCTTCCATTTCTTCATCACTTGGAAGAATTGGCTTCCTTGTGATAACTCTCCCCTTGGATTTCTTTCCGCACACACATACCGGAAAATCCGGTGGACAGGTACACGGGTTCTCATTTTTTCGAAAAATTGTTTTTACAATTCTGTCTTCCAGTGAATGGAACGTAATAATGCAAAGCCTTCCGCCATCATCCAGAAGATCAATCATCCCATCAAGTGAATCACGAAGAACATCCAGTTCCTTATTCAGCTCAATTCTGATTGCCTGGAACGTACGCTTAGCCGGATGGCCTCCTGCTGCCTGTATCTTCATAGGTATGGATTCCCGGATGATCTGTGTAAGCTGGCCCGTTGTCATAATGGGGCTCTGCTGTCTTGCTGCTACTATATGTTTCGCGATATTTTTCGCAAATTTATCTTCACCGTAATCGCGGATAATGCGATACAGTTCTCTTTCTTCATAACCGTTAACAATGTCACTGGCAGTCTGTGTCTGTCTCTGATCCATGCGCATGTCAAGAGGTGCATCTACCCGATAGGTAAATCCACGTTCCTCATTGTCCAGCTGATAGGAGGATACTCCCAAATCCAGAACAATACCATCAACCTTGTGAATTCCCCTTGCGGCAAGCTCCTGTACCATGTAACAATAATTGCTGCGAATGATTGTCACCTGGTCAAAGGCGGCAAGCCGTTCACTCGCAGCAATTATCGCATCCTGGTCTTGATCTATACCAATAAATCTCCCCTTGGCAGAAAGTTTCCTGCATACCTCAATGGCATGTCCTGCGCCGCCCAAAGTGCCATCCACATAGATTCCATCCGGCTTAATATTCAGCCCGCCAACGGTCTCGTCCAGTAATACAGATTTGTGTTTAAATTCCATTTCCGTCTCCTGTTGGATTTCTCGCTTATTTTATGCTCAGATGACGATTCCCATGTTCTCCATGTCGGCAGCAATGCTGTCCATATCGTCATAATTGCAATTCTCGCTCCATTTCTCCTTGCTCCAGACTTCTACTCTGCTTAAGTTTCCAGCCAGAATAACATCTTTCTCCAGACCAGCGAACTCACGTAACGTCTGTGGTACGAGAATTCTCCCCTGCTTGTCCAGTTCACATGTTGTTGCACCTGCAACAAAGAAGCGCGAAAAGGCTCTAGCGTCTTTATTTGTAAGTGGTAATGCACGGAGTTTCTCTTCAAAGGCTTCCCATTCATCCATAGGATAAATATAAAGACAACCATCAAGTCCTCTGGTAAGAACAAATTCCTCACCTAAAGGTTCCCGAAATTTCGCCGGGATGATCAAACGCCCCTTCGCGTCGATTGTGTGATTGTACTCGCCCATGAACATAAAAACTCACCTACTCTCGTGAAATACGAGTCTCCCCCTCGTATCTCATGACGGGAAACAAATGGAAGTTCTGCCACTTCGTCCCCATTTGTCACCACTTTTCTCCACTTCCTACCACTTATGAACCCATTCTAACCCATTTGCCCCTAAATTACAAGTGGGAAATTATGAAATCTATTACATAATTCTGTTACAAAGTCCTTACAAACAGCGAAAATGCAGTCAAAAAATTTTTATATACAAATAAATCCTGCCCTGCAGGACTTTTTATATTGCCGGAAATTCCAGCGAAATTACCTATTACACACAAAAAAACGCCACTTCAGTGGGATTCGCTCCCACCAAAATAACGTTTTGTTTAGTCCAGATTCAGGTATCTGACAATCATATGATCAATCTTTCTGCTCATGGGCAGGTTTTTTCGCAAATCTGCGCGGCTGGCTATACAACCATTCATCTTCTTCTGAAGCTGTCGGACCCTTCGCAGCAACAGTTTCTTCTTCAGAAATCCCGGCATTTTCTTCCACATAATTTTCTGTACCGGAAGCTTCTGGCAAAGCTTCCTCCTCAGAAATTTCTTCTGTATCTTTCTCTGAGTCCTTCTCATAGAAATCCTCAGCAACTGAATTTTCCTCTTCCACGATTTTCTCTGTGTTCTTTTCATCCTGAGGATCTTCTTCCGGATGCTCTTCTTCCACAGACGAAGTTTCTTCTGATTCTTCGGAATCATGTTCATAAGCAGATGCTGTTCCGTTATAGACTTCCGGAACACCTGCGGCATCTCCATCTGCAAAAGCTCTCTCCAGTCTGAGCCGGTCTCTGTATTCTTCTGCTTCAGCTTCTCTGGCTGCTCTTTCCTGCGCTTCATAGTCCTGTTCTCTCCTGCGTCTGCGCCTTGCCGCCCTCTTTTTCGCCATGGTTTCTTCCACAACTGCGATCATAGCACAGATTACAAACAGTGCTGCTGAGATCAGCTGGGAAATTCCAACAGAAGTTCCCGGAATCATAAGCTTGTCTGTTCGAAGAAGTTCTATGCAAAATCGTCCGAGACCATATCCTGCCAGATATTTCAGAAATACTTCTCCGTGGAAATGTTTTTTGCGCTTCCACACAAGCATCAGGAGAAACAAAAGCAGACACCAAAGACTCTCGTATAAGAAAACCGGATGTACTTGAATATAAGAAGTTCCACCTATTGTCTCCAGGTTTTCCCTCATTGCAGATGTCACTTCGCTGGAACGCACAGCAGATAAAGGGAGCTGCATTGCAAATATGCTGTTGGTATACTCACCGAAAGATTCCCTGTTAAAGAAATCTCCCCACCTTCCTATTATCTGCGCAATAACGATTCCCATGCTGGCAGTATCTGCCATCTGCATAAAAGATTTTCTGCGCACGCCGCAGTAAATGGCAGCTCCCAGCATTCCTCCAAACAGACCGCCGTAGAATGTAAGTCCGCCATTTCTCACATTAAAGATCTCAATAATATTGCCCTTATAAAGATTCCAGGAACATAAAACATAAAGCATTCTGGATCCGACCACACCCAGAAGCAGGGATATGATCATCATTTCCAGATAATCGTCTTTATTCTCGCCGCAGCGCTTCGCTTCCAGAATCACAAATCCCATTCCCAGAAGCATTCCCAGAGCTATTACAAGGCCAAAAAATGTAATCTCAAATCCAAATATTTGAATGGATTTCCCCACATAATCCAGGTTTATTCCCAGATTCGGAAACTGAATTGACATTTATGCTATCCCTCTGTTTCTATTACTTATCAGACATTGAAACGGAATAAGATCACATCGCCATCCTGTACTACGTAATCCTTACCTTCCATTCTTACAAGACCTTTTTCTCTTGCACCTGCATAGGAGCCACAGTCAAGAAGATCCTGATAGTTTACTACCTCAGCTTTAATGAATCCACGTTCAAAATCAGAATGAATCTTACCTGCAGCCTGCGGAGCCTTGGTTCCAATCTTTATGGTCCATGCTCTGGTCTCATCTTCTCCGGAGGTCAGGAAGCTCATAAGTCCAAGAAGATGATAACTTGCCTTAACCAGCTTCTCAAGTCCTGATTCCTTGAGTCCAAGATCCTCCAGGAACATTTTTCTCTCATCCTCATCCAGCTCGGAAATCTCTTCCTCGATCTGAGCACAGATTACGAAAATTTCACTGTTCTGCTCCGCAGCATATTTTCTTACAGCCTGTACATGCGCATTGTCAGCACCATCATTTGCAAGATCGTCCTCTGCCACATTTGCAGCGTAAATTACCGGTTTCTGAGTGAGCAGATTGTATGTTCCCATCCATGCTTCCTCATCCTCATTCTCCAGTTCCATAGTGATTGCCATCTTGCCGTCTTCCAGCCATTTCTTGATCTTCTGAAGGAAATCAAGCTCTTTAGCAGCTTCTTTGTCCATACGGGCAGTCTTGGTAACCTTTGCAATTCTTCTCTCCAGGATCTCAAGATCAGAGAAAATAAGCTCCAGGTTAATAGTCTCAATATCACGGATCGGATCGATGCTTCCATCTACGTGGATTACATTGGTATCCTCAAAGCAGCGTACTACATGAACGATTGCATCGACTTCACGGATGTTTGCAAGGAACTGATTTCCAAGACCCTCTCCCTTAGAAGCGCCCTTTACAAGTCCTGCAATGTCAACAAATTCTATAACAGCCGGTGTCACTTTCTTGGAATGATAAAAATCACCAAGCAGTGCAAGTCTTTCATCCGGCACAGTAACAACTCCCACATTCGGGTCAATGGTACAGAAGGGATAGTTCGCAGATTCTGCACCTGCCTTTGTCAGGGAATTAAAAAGTGTACTTTTTCCTACATTTGGAAGTCCAACGATACCTAATTTCATTTTATCCTATATCTCCTTATTTTTAGGGGCGTTTGACATTTCTTTACGCCATTCTTTTGCTATTATACCACAAACAATAAAAATATGATATATTTCCGGCCCCATATTGTCTTCTCTATACATCTTTTTATTTTAGCATACCCAACTCTTTCCATCAAGACAAAAGCTCTGGACAATCTGATAAATTTGAAAAAACACCTCATATTTCCAATTGAATATGAAGTGTTTCTCTTTCGTAATACATCATTTATTTCAAATCTCTGGACATGATCATAAGAAGACTGCCTTTTTCGTAGAGTATCTTGGCCTTTTCTTCCTGAATCTCGTTGCTAACGGTGCGGCCGCAGTTATCTGTAGTAAGGCGGTAATGATCCAATGGGTATTTAAACCCCTTCAAAGTAAGACCTTCAACCGTTTCACCGGCTGCGAAAAAGGAAACATATTTTCCGAATTGACTGTCTTTTCGAATAATATGGCCATTTTCCACAAGACAGATGTAATTCTGAGCATCTGCCAGGATCACATTGACACCCTTTTGTCTGCCATATCCCAAAAGTCCCATGTTTCCAATAAAATGATCCAGTCTTCCACCAGTTGCGCCAAGAATAAGAATATTCTTTGCCCCTCTTCTTATTGCCAGATTTAAAGTAGACTGGGTATCTGTATCATCCTTTTCAGGATTCAGTCTGACAATTTCTGTATGGTCAAGACTCTCCAGATATGCCTTTCCAGCACCTGATAAACTGTCAAAATCACCGTCCACAATATCCGGGACAAGACCTGTTTCCAGAAAGAAATCCAGTCCTCTGTCAGCCGCCAGCAAAAGCAGCTTCTTTCCTTTTCGCTCTTCTTCTATTTTTCTTATAAAATCGAGGGCAAAATCTTTCTGGATCATGCCCCCGCTTACGATTACTGTATCTATCATTCTATCTCTCACTCAATCCTGTCACCAATCTCTTCGATCTGTTTCTGAATATGGCGGACATTCTGGGCAATATCACCGCCGAATACCCAGGATCCGGCAACAAAGATATTGGCACCAGCTTTCATAACAGTCTCTATGGTACCTTCATTGATTCCACCGTCAACCTCAATATCCACATTCAGATTCTCTTTGTCGATCAGTTCTCTCAGTTCCTGAATCTTCTCTGTACACTCGTCCATATATTTCTGTCCGCCAAAGCCAGGCTGAACAGTCATTACCAAAACCATATCCACATCCTCAAGCATATGGCTGATATCATTTACCGGAGTTGCAGGCTTGATGGAAACACCAACTTTCACTCCTGCATCCTTGATACGCTCTATAGTACGTTCCAGATCCTCACATGCCTCAGCATGAACGGTGATGGAATCCGCACCACAATTTACAAAATCCTGAATGTATCTTTCCGGCTCTGTCACCATAAGATGAACATCAAAAAACATCTTGGATTCTTTACGGATGGATTTGATCACCGGCATACCAAAGGAAATGCTCGGTACAAAATCTCCATCCATAACATCAATATGGAGCCATTCAACTCCTTCGTTTTCAAGAATTTTAATCTGTTCGCCCAGACGGTTAAAATCCGCTGATAAAATGGAAGGGCATAGCTGATACATAGTTTTAGTATCTCCTTTTCTCTTTTAATTCCTCATATAAAGCCAGATAGTTGTCATACCGCTGCTGACTAATTTTACCTTCAGACAGAGCTTTCTTCACTGCACAGCCCGGTTCATGAATGTGCATACACCCCTGAAACCGGCATTGCGGCTCATACATTACAAATTCCGGGAAGTAATCCCGAAGCTCCTCTTCCTTCATATCGGTAAGATACAAAGAAGAAAATCCCGGAGTATCCACCAGGAAAGTATTCTTCTCCACCGGGATTACCTGGGAATGTCTGGTGGTATGCTTGCCGCGCTTCAGTTTTTTGCTGATCTCGCCAGTCTCCATCTGCACTTCACCCTGCATACAGTTGGTAATGGAAGATTTCCCCACACCGGAAGGTCCTGCAACTACTGTTGTTTTTCCCTTCAGTATCTCGCGGATCTCGTCCATTCCCTCTCCCTCATAGGTACTGGAAAGCACTACACAATATCCACATCCAGTGTATATTTCGTAAAGCTTTTCCATTTCTTTCTTCTCTCCCACATCTTTCTTATTGAAGCAGATAACCACGGGAATTTTCTGCTGCTCCATCATGATCAGAAAGCGGTCCAGAAGAAGGAAATTAGGCTTTGGATTCTCCATGGCAAAAATCAAAAACGCCTGATCTACATTGGCTACAGCAGGACGGATAAGCGAATTGCGGCGGGGAAGAATGGAAGTTACACTGCCTTCCTTCTCCTCCTCATTCAAAACGGTAATCTCCACATTATCACCTACCAGAGGCTTGAAATTATCCTTTCGAAAAATTCCTTTTGCCTTACATTCGTAAATATTGCCGTCTTCCGCATAGATATAATAGAAACCTGCAATTCCTTTAATGATCTTTCCCTGCATGGATTACTCAACCTTCTCAAAAGTAAGAGGATAATGGCCAAGTTCCTGATAGCTTCCATCAGATTGCTGCTCAGACAGATATAAAGTACCCTCAGCAACTCCTGGTGCACCTGTAATATCCAGCTGATATGGGAAAGTAAGCTGCTGTCCTTCTACCACAGAGCTTGCTTTTGGAGCGCCGCCTACATTCTGAACAAGCTCCAGTCTGATCAGACCTCCATTATATCCGATAGGCGTCTTCAGTTTCTGTGTACATTTCCATACTTCGCCATTTGCTACTGCTGCAGTAGTATCAGAGGAACTCTGATCCTCAGTATTCTGTGAAGAAGTATCCTGACTTCCACTGCTTACAATAAGAGTGATCGTATCGTTATCCGGATCTGCATATACCGGGTTGTCATCTGTATATCCTATAGGATCCTGAGAGATAACAGTTCCCTCTGCAACGTCTGTGCTCATCTGCATTTCCACATTAATATTAATGAATTTGCCAAGCTTGGCAATTGCATCATTCTTCTCCATTCCGGTTACATCTGGCACCTGTACACTGTCACCATAATTAATACCACGGCTGATGGTAAGAGTAACTGTATCGCCTGCCTTGACAGTAGTTCCTGCTGCAGGCTCAGTATCAAGGACACATCCAATGTCTACCATAGAAGACTGACTTTCATCCGGGTAAATCTTATTGATCTGAACCGTTAAGCCCTGGCTTTCCAGAGTTTCCTGCGCCAAAGCGCCATTCTGACCGAACATATCTGTAAGGGTAACGGACTCAGAACCTTTACTTAAATAATAGTTAACAGTTGAATTTTTAGCTACCTTTGTTCCCTGTACAGGATCCTGTGAAGAAATCTTGCCTTTTTCCTGTGTGGAAGCCTCTTCACCTTTGTAGGTCATTCCGATATTTACAGAAGCGCAAAGTTCCTGTGCCTCAGCCTCTGTCTTACCGATAAGATCAGGTACTGGTACCATACCATCATCTTCGTCAGCAGCCTGGGTAACCTGTGCCTGCTGATTCTGCTGATCCAAAGAAGAATCCTTGCTGTCTCCGATCAGACCTGCTGCCTTTCCCACAACAAGAATTACCGCGATCAGAACTGCGGCACCTATGATCAAAGCAATAATACTTCCAGCTACACTGACGCCTCTTTTCTGCTTTTTGATACGTCTTTCTCTCTCTTCCCGCTCTCTGCTTCGTTCACGATCCCGGTTCTTTCTGGAGCCTTTCGAGCTCTCTTCCTTATTATCATACTCGAAATCGTCATCATCATCGTAGTTTGTCTCATTCAGTTCTTTTTCCAGAGTTTCTATATCCGGCTTAAGAGTCTGCTTCGGAGTATGCTTGATCTCTCCAAGCTCTTCATCAGAAATTACAACCGTCTTAGCATCTGTATCTACAGATGTAAGCTTCACAAAATCTCCCTGCGGGTCAATAAGAGAATGCTTCAGATCCTCGATCACATCCTCCATCTTATTATATCTGCGATCCACACTCTTCTGGGTACATTTCATAATGATCTGTTCCAGACTGTACGGCAGATCCGGGGAATAAACACTTGGCGGTACCATCTCTTCCTGAAGATGTTTGATTGCAATGGCAACTGTAGTATCTCCGTCAAAAGGGACACGTCCTGTTACCATTTCATATAAGGTGATACCAAGTGAGTAGATATCACTCTTCTCATCGCTGTAGCCGCCTCGTACCTGCTCCGGTGAGCTGTAATGTACAGACCCCATAACATTGGAGCTGATGGTATTGGAAGAAGCAGCTCTTGCAATTCCAAAGTCTGTTACCTTTACTTTGCCGTCTGTGGAAATAATAATATTCTGAGGCTTCACATCACGATGTACAATGCCGTGGCTGTGTGCTGCCTCAAGTCCCATAGATACCTGAATGGCAATACTGGTAGCTTCCTTTACCGAAAGCTTACCTTTCTTGGAAATATACTCCTTAAGAGTGATTCCCTCGATCAGCTCCATTACGATATAATAAACACCCTCATCATCGCCTACATCAAATACATTTACTATGTTTGGATGGGTAAGACCTGCTGCTGCCTGCGCTTCACTTCTGAATTTCTTTACAAAAGTTGCATCTTCCCTGAATTCCGGCTTCAGAACCTTAACTGCCACAAAACGGTTCAGTTTATGGTCCATTGCCTTATATACGTCCGCCATTCCGCCGGTACCGATTTTACTTACAATTTCATAGCGTTCTGCTATAATCATACCTGTCTTTAACATGTTTCCACCTCATTCGTGAATGGTTCTATCAATATGATTGCAATGTTATCCTTGCCGCCGTTGTTGTTGGCTTCCTGGATAAGAGTATTTCCCTTCCAGGTGATATCCTCATCAGAATTCAATATGATTTCTTCCATTTTTTTGTCTTCCACCATATTGCTGAGACCATCGGAACACATCAGGATCGTACTTCCCGGTTCCAGACGCATATCAAAGAAATCCACGTCTACAGTTTTTTCTGCTCCCAGAGCTCTGGTGATAATGTTTTTATCCGGATGATTTCTTGCCTCCTCAGCAGTGATTTCACCCATTCTTACCATTTCCTGAACCAGTGAATGATCCCTGGTAATCTGCCTCAGCTGTTTATCCACCACATATAGTCTGCTGTCTCCCACATTGGCAACATAAGCATACTGACCTACAATGGTGGCTACTACCATAGTAGTTCCCATTCCACGAAGCTTCTCATCCTTCTGCGCCTGTTCTATAATTTCTGTGTTCGCAGTCTCAATGGCATGACGGATTACCTTTACAGGATTATAATCCGTATCCTCCCTGATTTCATCTACCAGTATCCTGACCGCGTGAGAGGACGCATAATCACCTGCATTGTGTCCTCCCATTCCATCAGCAACAGCAAAGAGGTTCGGGAGATTTCCAACTGTGTCCTGGGAAGCGAACACATAATCCTGGTTCATCTTCCGCTTCATTCCTATATTCGTAGCTGAATATACCCTCATGTCACTTCTCGCTTTCTGTCCTTTTCGTACTGTTGTTCAACATAGAAACACCAGTTTTTCGTTACTGCGGATCGTAACTTTTTTCTATATAACTTTTTCGTAATTGTCCACAGGCACCGTCTATGTCACTGCCCATTTCCCTTCTAATAGTAACATTAATTCCGCATTTTTCAAGTTTTATTTTAAAATTCTCTACAGCCTGATGCGTAGAACGCCTGTAAGAACGCTCCTTAATAGGGTTTACCGGAATTAGATTTACATGACAGTTAATATCATGGATTCTGCTGCTCAGCTCTCTTGCATCTTCGTCACTGTCATTAACACCAGCCACAAGACTGTATTCAAAAGTAATTCTCCTGCCAGTCTCCTGAAAATAATTGCGGCATGCATCCAGGACTTCGTCCATACTGTACCGCTGTGCAATAGGCATAAGTTCCTGTCTTTTTTCATCATTTGGTGCATGCAGAGACAGGGCAAGGGTAATCTGCAGTTTTTCCTTTGCAAGCTCATAAATTTTTGGAACAATTCCGCAGGTCGATACGGTGATATTCCTCTGGCTGATGTTAAGACCATTTTCATCGGAAAGCAGATGTACAAAGCGTACAATATGATCATAATTATCCATAGGTTCGCCAGTTCCCATTACTACTACATTAGATACCCGCTCTCCCGTTATGCTCTGGATCCTGTAAATCTGATCCAGCATTTCCGAAGGAAGAAGGTTTCTTGTCCAGCCTCCAATAGTGGAAGCACAAAAACGGCACCCCATTTTACAGCCTACCTGTGACGAAATACATACGGAATTTCCATGCTTATAACGCATAAGAACACTCTCGATCACATTTCCATCAGAAAGGCGGAACAGATACTTTCTTGTGCCGTCAATGGCAGAAACCTGTTCATCCACCATTTCCAATGCCGCTATGGGATAGTCTTTCAGTTTTTCTTTTAATTTTCCTGGTATGTTTCCCATCTCATCATAAGAGGTTACCAGATGTTCATGTAACCAGCTGTAGATCTGCTTTGCCCGAAAGGGTTTCTCTCCCAGTTCGGTCATCAGATTTTTCAGTTCGTCTTTCGTCATCGACTTAATGTCTGTCATATTTATATTCCTATTTTCTTCTGAATTTCGCAATAAAGAAGCCGTCTGTCTTATGTACTCCAGGAAGCAGCTGCAGATATCCAAGTGCAGTTGTCTCTGAGTGCAGCTCCTCTGGAAGATAAGGATCCAGGCTCTCCAGCTTAAATGGATAATTATTCAAAAACCACATCATGTTCTCTTCGTTTTCTTCTTTTGCAATGGTACAGGTACTGAAGATCAGCTCTCCTCTTGGCTTCACATAGTTTGCTGCGCGATCCAGAATGGTTCTCTGCAGAATCACTATTTCATCCTGTTTCTGTGGCGTAACACGGTATTTGATTTCCGGCTTCTTGCCGATCACTCCATACCCGGAACAAGGTACATCTGCAATTACAACATCTGCAAGCAGTTCTGAATCCTGATCAAAAATAGTAGCATCCTGCACTCTTGCCTGTACATTAATAGAATTGGTACGTTGGATATTTTCCTCGATCAGATTGACTTTATACTGGCTTACATCTCTTGCATCTACCGTTCCATATCCCTCCATCTTGTCTCCCATATGAAGACTCTTTCCACCTGGCGCAGCACACACGTCAATAACGTAATCGCCCTTCTTCGGATCTGCAACCTCCGCAACCAGCATGGAACTTACATCCTGCACGACGATTTTACCCTTGATAAAAGCATCCAGTGCAAGAATATGGTTAAATTCAGAAATGCTGTATGCATAAGGCAGATATGGAGCAGGCGCTACATGAACGCCCTGACTTTCCAGGCTTTTTATAACCTCTTCCTTGGAATTCAGATAAGTCCGGCATCTGATGGTAAGAGGATGTTCCATAAGAAAATCCGCCAGTATCTTCTCTGTTGTTTCTTCTCCATAGGCTTCCAGCCACCTGGTTACCAGCACCTCTGGCATGGAATACTTTACAGAAAGATATTTCAACAGATCATCTTCTTTTTGAGGGAACCGGACCTGATCCATTTCCCGGGCTATGGTACGAAGAACACCATTTACAAAAGGCTTCAGATTATAAAAACCTTTTCTTTGCGCCAGCTTCACAGCCTCATTGCACACTGCGCTGTCTGGCACACTATCCATGTATTTCAGCTGATATACTGCACTTCTTAAAATTTCCCGGATTGCAGGCTTCATCTTATCAACTGTCACCTTGGAAAAAGAATTGATAATGTAATCAATCTGAATCCGGTATTCCAGCGTTCCTTCACAGACACGGGTAATAAATGCCCGGTCCTGTTTGGGAAGGAACTGATATTTGGAAAGGGCATTCCGAATTGCCACGTGGCTATGCTCGCCCTCTTCGATTTCAAGTAAAATTTCCAGGATCATCTCCCTGGAATTGATTCCGTTAATCATCCCGTCTTCTACCTCCGGAAAGTATGAGCAGTCTCAGAAGCTGTAAAATGGAAGAAGCAAGAGCTGCTACATAAGTAAGGGCTGCCGCTGTAAGAACCTTCTTCGCACCTTTGTTTTCCTCACGGCTTAAAATTCCTGTGCTTTCCAGCATTTTTAAAGCTCTTGAGGAAGCATTGAATTCTACCGGAAGTGTTACAAGCTGAAACAGTACCGCCAGTGAAAACAGCACAATTCCTACAGTTGTAAGTGCCGGTATGGAAAAGATCAGTCCCAGAAGAAAAATCGGCCAGGAAAGGGAAGATCCGATATTTGCCACCGGAACAATAGCTGAACGGATATTCAGCGGTGCATAATTTATATTGTGCTGAATGGCATGACCACACTCATGGGCAGCGACACATACAGCTGCCACAGAAGTTCTTCCATATACGTCCTGTGAAAGTGCCAGCCTCTTTGTTCTCGGATCATAATGATCTGTAAGGCTTCCGGAAATTGGAACAATCGTTACGTCGTAAATTCCGGCTGCATTTAAAATCCTCTGGGCAGTCTGAGCTCCTGTAAGACCTGAATGGCTGCGCACCTGCTGATAACGTGCAAAAGTGCTTTTCATCTTTCCAGATGCAGCCAGTGCCAGCACCATTCCAATGATCAGCAATACATAAGTAGGATCAACATAAAATCCATAAGGATATCCATATCCGTACATAAGATCACTCCTTTTTATCTGTGAATCTGCTTCCGGTTTCTATATGACATCCTCGAAGGAATGCATCCGCATCCATTCTCTTTTTTCCTTCTAACTGTACCTGTGAAAGTACCAGAACATCCTCACCGCAAGCCACGTAAATTCCTTTTTTGTCCGTTTTTACTACTGTTCCAGGTTCTGGCTTTTCTGTGCCAGCTTCTTCACTTTTTACTACAAAGCTTTCCCATACCTTCAAAGTTTTTCCATTCCAGAAGGTAAATGCGCTTGGCCACGGGTTTAAACCTCGCACCAGTCTTTCCAGTTCCGCGGCTGATTTCCCAAAATTGATCAATCCCATCTGTTTGGTGATCATACCGGCATATGGAGTAGGGCTTTCCTCCGGCTGTTTCTCGTAAACAGCTGTGCCATCAAAAATGTGAGGCAATGTCTCAACAAGAAGCTTCGCTCCTGCTTCTGCAAGCTTATCAAACAGAGTTCCGCCCGTCTCATCTTTTGCAATCGGCACTACGATCCTTGAGATCATATCTCCTGTATCAAGACCTGTTCCCATTCTCATGATCGTAACACCTGACTCCTTTTCCCCATCAATAACTGCCTGCTGAATAGGAGCTGCACCGCGGTATTTCGGAAGCAGGGATGCATGGATGTTAATACATCCGTATTTCGGAAGCTCCAGAATGCTTTTGGGAATGATCTGTCCAAAGGCAGCTACCACAATAATATCGGGATCCAGTTTCTCAAGAACCTGTAAAAATTCCGGATCGCGTACCTTCACAGGCTGGTAAACCGGGAACCCATGTTTCAATGCCTCTTCCTTTACAGGAGTGGGAAGCATGCTCTTTCCCCTTCCCTTCGGCTTATCCGGCTGGGTCACAACACCTGTCACCTCATAGCCAGCTTCAGCCAGTGCATGAAGGGGATTAACTGCAAAATCCGGCGTTCCCATATAAACAATTTTCATTTATTCCTCTTCCTCCTCATTGTCATAACTTACATGATGTAATTCACCTTCAACCAGACGTGTGTACATTTTTCCGTCAAGATGATCCAGCTCATGACAAAATGCACGGGCAAGGAGTCCTTCTCCTTCATATATCTGCTCATTCATATCCATATCAAGAGCTTTTACCTTCACATAATTTGGGCGGGTAACCTGACCGGACATTCCCGGAACACTTAAACATCCCTCCTCGCCTGTCTGCTCACCGGATGTCATAAGAATTTCCGGATTGATAAGAATAATTGGACCATCTCCAATATCGATCACTACGATTCTCTTTAATATACCCACCTGGGGAGCTGCAAGGCCAACACCGCATGCGTCATACATGGTTTCCAGCATGTCTCCTACCAGATCCTTTGTACGTTTGTCGATTTTCTCTACTGGTCTGCAGATTTTTTCCAAAACGGAATCTCCCTCTGTTCTGATTGTTCTAAGTGCCATCTCTGTGTTATCTCCTTTATCTTTGAATTTGGAAATACCCGTTGTTTCAAAGCCCTGCACCTTAACGCAGCCCTTTATTTCCGGTATTTCGCCTTATGAAAAATCAAATTGTATATTAACTTTTCTGAAGCCGGAATTGATTTCTATATATTCCTCCAGCCTGTCCTTTATTCGGACAAGCAGATCATAATTCTCATGTTTCAGATAAAGTACTCTTCTGTATACATCCTTTACTTTCCCTACAGACGCAGGGGCGGGACCGATCACATGAAGATCTTTTCCCGCATATATTTTTCCTGTAAACAGACCAAGATAGTGCATGGCTGTCTCAAGAAGCTTCTCATCCTCTGAAGAACCAAGCACTGCCATCATATGGGCAGCCGGAGGATAATCCATAAGAAGACGGTATCCCATCTCTTCCTGGTAAAATTCTTCGTAATCCTGCTTTGCAGCTGTCTGGATGCTGTAATGATCCGGACTATAAGTCTGGATCAAGGCATGGCCTTCTTTCCTTCCTCTTCCTGCTCGTCCCACCGCCTGGGTAAGAAGCTGAAAAGTGCGCTCACCACTGCGATAATCATCAGCATTCAGGGATAAATCTGCAGCAAGGATCCCCACAAGAGTAACATCCGGGAAATCATGTCCCTTGACGATCATCTGGGTTCCAATCAAAATATCGGCCTCATGCCTGGAAAAAGCAGACAGAATTTTTTCATAGCTTCCCTTAGCTCTTGTAGTGTCGTAATCCATTCGAAGAACTCTTGCCTCTGGAAATTCTTTTTCTACCACCTGCTGGATCTGCTGGGTTCCCGCTTTAAAACCGCCTATATATGGGGAAGAACAGACTGGACATTTGTCCGGTTTCACAGTTTCATAACCACAATAATGACAGATCAGCTTTCTGCCATTATGCTCACTTAAGGAAACGTCACAGTGAGGACATTTCATTACATGCCCGCAGGAACGGCATGAAACAAACCCTGCGTAGCCACGGCGGTTGAGAAACAACATGGCCTGCTCCCCTTTTTTCAGGCACTGGCTCAGGTCTTCTCTCAGTTCCAGACTGAGGGCAAGGCGGTTTCCTTTTTTTAGTTGTTCCCTCATGTCAATAATTGATACCCTGGGAAGAGGTCTTTCTTCAAATCTGGCTTCCAGCTTTACAAGGACATATTCTCCTTCTTTCGCCCTGTAATACGCTTCCATAGATGGAGTTGCAGAACCAAGAATTACTCTTGCGCCTTCCAGCTTTGCTCTGTGGATAGCCGTTTCCCGGGCGTGATACCTTGGACTGTTTTCACTTTTATAAGAAGATTCATGCTCCTCATCAATAATGATCAGCCTCAGCTTTCCAAAAGGAGTAAAAAGTGCTGAACGGGGTCCCACCATAACCTGCAGTTCTCCCTGTTTGGCTCTTTTAAACTGGTCATAACGCTCTCCCAGGGAAAGTCTGGAGTTAATTACCGACACCTTATCACCAAAACGACCATAAAATCGCCGTACAGTCTGATAAGTCAGCGCAATTTCCGGAATCAGCACGATTGCCTGACCGCCTTCCTTTATCACCTTATCGATCAGCTCCATATATACTTCCGTTTTTCCACTGCCGGTAACTCCGTGAAGAAGAACCGGTCTCGGATCCGGGTGTTCCCATTCTGATAAGATCTGATTCACAGCCATTTGCTGGGATATACTTAATACTGCTGGTGCCACATGCGGAATATTCTCTGCATCTGCAACTGCATTTCTATACACTTCATCTGACTCCACAGAAGCAATCCCCTGTTCTTCAAAATATCTCAGGACAGAAGCCGTAGTGCCAAGCTCCTTTGAAGCCCAGGCAGTCTCAATTTTCCCATTTTCATTCTGCAAGAGTGCTTCCAGAAGGCGGATACGTGCTTTAAATCTGGTCATGCTAAGCTCTTCCAGAAGCTTTTCCCCATCTTCTCTGGAAATCAGAAGGGTTATCCACCTTTTTTCCTGGGCTTTCATCTTTTTCTGAATAGGAAGAACTGTTTTCAGAGCCTGGATCATGGTAGAGCCGTAATTTTCTTTCATCCACCCTGCCAGCGCGATCAGCCTGGATTCTGTGGTTTCCTGATCATTTTCAATACCGGCAACAGATTTGAGCTGGATTCCCTTTACTTTAGGCTCACCAGAAATCCCCACTACATATCCCTTGCGCACATGATTTCCTCTTCCAAATGGAATGGAAACCACCATTCCCACCTGTATCTCTTCCTTCAGTTTCTCCGGAACCAGATATTGAAAGCTTTTATCCAGCTTCTCATGGGAAATGTCTACAATAATATCTGCATATGTCATGTTTTACTTTCCAGCAAGAATATCAGCGATCAACACACGCTCATCCATAGGATATTTTTTGCCTTTGATTTCCTGGTAATCTTCATGACCTTTACCAGCCAGCACCACAATATCCCCTGGTTCTCCGTGATGGATGGCATAAGCGATTGCTTCCTTGCGGTCTGGAATCTCCACATATTTACCTTCTGTCTTCGCCATGCCAACCTTGATGTCATCAATAATAGCCTGAGGCTCCTCATCTCGCGGATTATCAGAAGTAATGATGGTCAGATCTGCCAGACGACCGGAAACTTCTCCCATCTCATAACGGCGAAGCCTGGAGCGGTTTCCGCCACAACCAAACAGGCAGACCAGTCTGTGTGGATGATACTCACGCAATGTAGTAAGAAGACTTTCCAAAGCCATTGCATTATGTGCATAATCAATCATCAGAGTAAATTCATCAGATACTTTCACCATCTCAATACGGCCTTTTACTTTTGCTACCTTCAGAGCCTTCAGGATATTTTCCTGGGAAACCTTAAAATGACGGCAGATTGCAATAGCGGTAAGAGAGTTGTAAATACTGAATTTACCTGGGATGTCGATTTCAACAGGGAAATCCATAAGCCCCTTCAGCTGATAGGAAATTCCAAGATAACCTTTTCCGCCAATCAGTCTGGCATCCTCAGCGCGAAGGTCTGCTTCTTTTGAAAAGCCATAGGTTTCCAGAGTACAGGTATGTCCCTCTACAATTCTGTCAAAATGCTCATCATCACGGTTTACAATTCCTACGCGGCACTGCTTGAGAAGCATAGCTTTACAAGACAGATAATGGTCAAAGTCCTTGTGCTCGTTTGGACCAATATGATCTGGTTCAATATTTGTAAAAATTCCAAAATCAAACACAAATCCCTGAGTACGATGCAGCATCAGCCCCTGTGAGGAAACTTCCATAACCACACAATCACAGCCAGCTTCCACCATTTCGTGAAAATACTCCTGAACTACATAGGATTCTGGTGTGGTATTAGAAGCAGGTATTATCTTATTTCCGATAATTGCCTCAATAGTACCGATCAGACCAACCTTGTATCCAGCATTTTCCAGAATGGATTTTACCATATAGGTAGTGGTAGTTTTTCCCTTGGTTCCGGTAATTCCGATTGTTTTCAGCTTCTCTGCCGGATGTCCAAACCAGGCCGCTGAAATAAATGCCATAGCATATCTGGTGTCTGTCACCTGGATAACCGTAACATCTGACGGTGCAGAAACCTCCTCTTCTACTATCAGAACTTTAGCCCCTTTTGCTGTCACATCCGGGATAAATTTATGTCCATCTACAACAGCACCTCTGATACAGATAAACAGAGAGCCGTCTGTTACCTTTCTGGAATCATAAACAACACCAGTGACTTCCTGCTCTGTGCTCCCCTGCACGCAGGTGTATTCTAACTTCTCTAATAAGGATGATAATTTCATAATATATGCCTCCCTATATTGACGTTGCTTTAAAATCACGCCAGAGCTTATTTGAAAAAGACTTTCAGCAAGATGTGCGTCACAATTTGCGGGAATGATTTTTCAAACACGCTCTAATCTGGTGACATCATACAGCAACGCATACTCTTTTATAGAATATCACACACAGAATTTGTTTTCAATCTTTCCTGTTAAAAAAGCAATAACCGTTCACCTCACATTATAGTTTCCATTCACGGGTCATCTGTGAGCATTGCCTCCAAACATTCTTCTGGCGGCTACAGCGGAAAAAAGAAACGAAAGCAGAATCAGTACCTGAAACAGCTCTTTGTGGGAAGTATCCCCTGTTTTTGGAGAGGTGGACGCAGCCATTGTGCTGCCATCATTATTCCCACTGCCTATGCCAGTTCCATCTCCATTTCCACCCCCATTTCCGTTTCCGCTTCCATTTCCATTTCCATCCTTCTCCTTATCTTCCACACGGATGGTTGCCTGATCCCGCACTGCGCTTTCCTCACCAGTCTCGTCAGTAACTACAATAATCTGATTCATCAGATTCTGGTCTTTCAGATCTTTTGGAAGTACAACTTTTGCCTTTAAATTCACACAGCCACCAGGTGCGATTTCCTGGATTTTCGCCTGAGTCCTGCTTTTATTCAGGGTTATACCTCTCTGTTCCTGAAAAGTAGCTGTTACTCCGGCAAGCCCGAAACGTTCTGTAGTAACTACGGAATGCAGAGTCACCTCCCCGGTATTGTGAATACTGATCTGATAAGTCACAGTCTCCCCAGGGCTGGCGTTGTCGCAGTCAGCTGTTTTCTTTACCGTAAAAGAGGCTTTTCCCTGCTGTAATGTTAACTGTTTTTCTGCTGCTTTCTCCAACGAAACCGGATTTTCTGTTTTTGCAAAAAGCTCCAGCTCCAGATTACTTTTCTGATCCATGTCCGGATCTATATAAAAAGACAGGATTCGTGTTTCCCCTGCGGAAAGGCTTTCCAGCACTGCACCACTTTCCGAAACTTCAAGGCCAGGCTCCTTTTCCCACACAGGTACCAGTTCCTGTTCTTTTACTTTGGCCTGAAGGGAAATTTTATAAAAAGGTACCTGACCATTATTTGTCAGATTCACTGCCATATGAATGCGTTTTCCATTATAAAGCGCCTTTTCCTTGGCTTCCATCTCCACTGAAAAATCCATGTATGCAGCTGGTATCTCCAGACTCTTAGATAAGGCTTTACACAAAATGTTTTTTTCATTTTCCACTTTTTTTACAATGTAAACTCCGCCTCCATTTTCTTCTCCGCTTATAGCACCATTTGCATGCAAAATATCCTGACAGGTAGGAACTGTGTGTTTTTCTGCTGGAAAACGATATTCATCCCGCAAGGTAACCGGAATTTTCAGCTGTTTGCCCTGTTCTCCCGGATTTATTTTCCAGCGGAATCCGGTTATACTGCTGGATCTTCCGTCAGCAGTCTCGATAGGAAGCTCCTCTTTCAGGCAGCCTTCAGGTGCCATAAACGAAGCATCTGGCTGAAAATATTCAGAAAGCCAGACTACCAGTTCGTAAGATGTTGGATGAGGTATTGTTTCATCCGGAAAATCATATTGATCATTTTCCAGGCTCCCGTCCTGATTTCCACTGCTGAATAAATTTTCATCGCCACTTTCATATTCCTGGTTTTCATTTTCCCACGTAAGTGACGCCAGCCCATCTGCCTTTACAGAAATCACCGCCTGAAATTTCTGTAAATCTGTCCATGCCGCATCTTGGGCAACAGATAACCCGCCTTCCATTTCTGCTCCATATGCCACTGCCGGCTGCGCCGTGCATCCAACCAGCATCCCAGCTTCTGCAAGCAGACTTACTCCCACTGCCAGTATCTTTTTCCATATTCTGTTTTTCATTATAACTTCTCCTTTTCTACCCCTATTTTTCACTAATCTCTGTTATTAAACTACTATTTTACAAAACGGACTTGCCGCCTACTGGCGACATCACCATATAAATGAGTCACTGACAGCACATGGGAATCACACCTTTCTCACTTAAACAGATCCTATTCACAGCATTCCGAAGCAAATTTGCCTTGCCATTGTATGCATCCATTTTCAAAAAAGCGTATAAAACGCCCAGGTTAACAGGTTTCCTTCAAAAAACGGGTTATCTTGCGCCGAACCGGCGCGGTAGAAATTCTTTTCTGCAGAATGCAGAAACAAGATAGGTTTACTTTACCACACTTGGTCTTTAAATGCAATAAAGGGTCGGATTTTATTTTCATTTCATATTTTTTCGATTTCTTTTAGATTTGAGACACATTTTCCTCACAAATTGCCGATATAATGAATTTCGGATAGATGAAAAACCACTCTCTATCTCCCCCCTCAAAAATATAGGAAATGAGCCATCTGCCTGATGCGGATGGCTTTTCCTGTTTCAAGGACTTTTCTATTGCAATTCCCACCCTTAGCTTTTATAATGGAAGATATTACACAAGGATGTCCGGAGAAATCATTCATGTTGCTGTGAATACTTTCACAGTAATCCACTTAACTCTGATATCCGCATTATATTCTTGACAGAAACGAGGTATCTCCTATGAGTGAAAAAATCGTAGTAGTTGCATTAGGTCACAGAGCTCTCGGCACCACACTTCCAGAGCAGAAAGTAGCCACCAAAGCCGCAGCAAAAGCAATCGCAGATCTTGTTGAAGAGGGGGCCAAGGTGGTAATCTCCCACAGCAATGGCCCACAGATCGGCATGATCCACACTGCAATGAATGAATTTGGAAAGACACACCCGGATTATACATTCGCTCCTATGTCAGTCTGCTCCGCAATGAGCCAGGGCTACATTGGATATGACCTTCAGAATGCGATCCGCTCTGAATTTATCAGCCGCGGAATTTACAAACCTGTTGCTACCATTCTTACCCAGACTGTTATTGATCCATATGACGACGCTTTTGCAGATCCGGAGAAAATTATCGGACGTGTTCTCACTGAGGAAGAAGCTGAAGCAGAAGAAGAAAAAGGAAACTTTGTCACCAGACTTGCTGATGGCGGATACAGACGAATCGTAGCAGCTCCGAAGCCACAGAGAATTGTAGAGCTTGAGACCATACGAGCACTTCTCAATGCAGACCAGGTTGTTATCGCAGCCGGCGGCGGTGGAATTCCAGTGCTTGAGCAGGGCATCAACCTTCACGGTGCCAGTGCCATCATTGAGAAAGATCTTGCTGCAGGACTTCTTGCGGAAGAATTAAATGCCGATACTCTTCTGATTCTCACAAGTGTAGAGAACGTAAGTCTGAACCACGGTCAGGTAAATGAGCAGAAGCTTGGCAGCATCACTGTAGCAGACGCTAAGAAATACATTGAAGAGAACCAGTTTGCTTCCGGTTCCATGCTTCCCAAAATCGAAGCAGGTATTTCCTTTATTGAGAAAGGGGAAGGCCGGAGCACTGTGATTACCGATATGGCTCATGCCAAAGAGGGCTATGAAGGGAAAACAGGAACTACCATCCGCTAGAGCCTGTTTGCAAAAGGCTTTCCACAATATGTGCGTCACAATTTGTGGGAGATTTCACCCGGATAAGGGCGCTGTAGCGGGCTGCGGCAACCGAATTCGGGTGAAATTTCCCGCAAAGTGGGGCGTGCATATTGCGGGAATGATTTTTCAAACACGCTCTAAACATACAAAAAGAAACCTCCGACGAAATAAGTACTCATCTGACGAGGTTCCTTTTTTTACTATTTTTTACTATTATTTCCCCAATCTTAACGAGCAGTAAGCATCAATGCGGAATCTTCTGACTCTGTATTTATGATTCCGATCAGATCTCCCTCTTTCAGGGTAATCTTACGCTCCACGCCATCTGTCACTGTCATGCTTCCGTTTTCACCCTCTTCTCCCATGATCATAAAACTTACAAAACCATTTGAACAGGAAGCAATGTAATATCCTGGGACAATGCCTCCATCCACATTTTCTCCAACCTCCAGCACATCTCCTGCCATCAGTTTATAAGAGGCTGAATCAGCCCCAGAACTGAACATATCTCCAAATTCTTCTTCAAGTATCGGAGCAAGGCTGTCCTTCAGGGAATCCCGGATTTCCGGTAAGCTTGCGCAGATGATCACCAGGACCATGAGCCATCCAAGAAGGGATCCTTTTTTCTTTTTTACCGGTTTCTGGGTGTAAACACTGCTTTTTTTAGCTGCAGCGCTGTAAGTTCCAGCTGTACTTTGTCTGCTCTTGGAATTATAACTCCCAGCAGGGACAGAGACCTTATTTCCATTCTTATCAGCACCAGTGCCTCCTCCATATATACTTCCTGCTTTCACATTTCCCTTATTATAAGAATTCCCTGTGCCTGCACCAGCCAGTGACTTAGAGCTTCGTGTTCCCGTTTTCTGATCATGTTTATTTCCGGCTCCTGCCACGCCTGTTCCGGTCCCGGTCTTATATGCAGCACTTCCAGCCTTCTTATCTCCCAGCGGGATTTCCTCCTGGCGCATGATTGCCCGCGCCCGGCTGGTAGCATGACGGTAATGGTCACTTCTGTTCTCATTCAGATGATACAAAGTCTCATCATTTCTATAAGGCATTCCACACAGCTTACATCTGCCATTTACAACAGGCCCATCGCAGACCTGGCACCTTTTTTTCTCCATAGACATCCTCCCGGTTCTCTGGTTATTCTGTTTCACCACAACCTGTAATTCCTGTTTTTGCTCCAACAGGGAAAAATCATCACATTCTTTGTCTTTTATTGTATCTTTTTTGCATATTTCTTGCAAGGTCTAAATTGCCAAGCGGGAAAATACCTGTTATAATAAACCGAGATTGTTCCTGTTCACGTTTTAGTAACCACAGAACATTATCGTGAACAGAAAACAGAGATTAACACAATCAACAAGGAGGATTCCCATGGAACAATTAAAAATTCCTATGGGCTATCATGCAGACCTTAATCTTCATGATACTCAGGTAGCAATTAAAACTGTGAAAGATTTTTTCCAGCAGACACTTGCACAGAAGCTGAACCTTCTGCGTGTCTCCGCACCTATATTTGTAGATCCAAGTTCCGGCCTCAATGATAACCTGAACGGCGTGGAGCGTCCGGTAAGCTTTGACATCAAAGGCATGGACTGCAACGCTGAAATCGTACATTCTCTTGCAAAATGGAAGCGTTATGCACTGAAGAAATATGGTTTCTCTGTAGGTGAGGGCTTATACACCGATATGGTTGCCATCCGCCGTGATGAGGATGTTGACAACATCCATTCCATCTATGTAGACCAGTGGGACTGGGAGAAGATCATCACCAAAGAAGAGAGAAATGTAGAAACTCTCATTAACACTGTCCGTACTATCTACAGCGTACTCCGCAAGACAGAGAAATACATGGCAGTACAGTATGACTACATAGAAGAAATTCTTCCAAGAGAGATTGCATTTGTCTCCACAGAAGAGCTTGTAGACATGTATCCGGATCTTACCCCTAAGGAAAGAGAATACAAGATCGTCAAAGAAAAAGGCGCTGTTTTCCTTATGCAGGTAGGTAAGAAACTGACAAATGGCGAGCGCCACGACGGACGTGCTCCAGACTATGATGACTGGGAATTAAACGGCGATATTCTGGTATACTATCCTGTACTGGACATTGCCCTTGAACTTTCTTCCATGGGTATCCGTGTAGACGAGACAGCACTTGACAAACAGCTTACAGAAGCCGGCTGTGACGACCGCAGAGAGCTCCCGTTCCAGAAGGCCATTCTGAATAAAGAACTTCCATACACAATCGGCGGCGGTATCGGTCAATCCCGTATCTGTATGTTCTTCCTGCGCAAGGCTCATATTGGAGAAGTACATGTTTCCCTGTGGCCTAAGGAAATGCAGGAAGAAGCTGCTAAAGGCGGTATTCCACTTCTGTAAAATAGAATCGAGGGATCAAATTGAATATACTTTTTTTCTTAACACCGAAAAGTGATATTGCCTACATTTTCGAGAATGAAACTTTGAGGCAGACTCTTGAGAAAATGGAACACCGGAAATTTTCCTGTATTCCTATTCTGAATCCAGATGGAAAATACGTAGGTACTATTTCTGAGGGTGATCTTCTCTGGGGAATGAAAAATCTGAACATCACGGATATGAAAACAGCCGAGGAAGTACCAGTTATGGCTATCTCCAGAAGAGCCACCTACAAACCGGTACACGTTGACTGCGACATGGAGGATCTCCTGGACCGCGCAATCAACCAGAACTTTGTGCCGGTTATAGATGATCAGGATCACTTTATCGGAATTGTCACAAGGAAAGAAATCATCAAATATTGTTATAAAGAAATGAAGAAAAACGCATAGGATTTTAAATCACCGCGTTTTTTCACACAAAAAAAAGACAACCTCAGTCCCATTTAAACCAATGGAAAAGGTTGTCTTTTTTCTTTTTACAGAACCTTAGACAAAAATTCCTTCAATCGCGGATTCTGCGGATTTTCAAAAAACTCCTTCGGCGCATTCTGTTCCTGAATTTTGCCGTCATCAATAAATAAAACTCTTGTTGCAACCTCTCTTGCAAATCCCATCTCGTGAGTAACTACAACCATAGTCATGCCGCTCTTTGCAAGCTCTTTCATCAGCTCCAGAACCTCTCCAACCATCTCCGGATCCAGTGCAGAAGTAGGCTCGTCAAAAAGCATAACATCCGGATTCATGGCAAGGGATCTTGCAATGGCAATACGCTGCTTCTGACCACCGGAAAGCATATCCGGATAAGCATTTGCCTTATCTGGAAGTCCCACACGAGCAAGAAGCTCGTCCGCACGTCTGGAAGCCTCTTCCTTTGTCATCAGTTTCAGGGCAACCGGTGCCATCATAATATTCTGCTTTACCGTCTTGTGTGGAAACAGATTAAACTGCTGGAAAACCATTCCGATCTTCTGACGATGTCGATTTATGTCAACCTTGGGATCTGTGATATCTGTTCCTTCAAACAGGATTTTACCTCCTGTAGGCTCCTCCAGAAGGTTGAGAGAACGAAGGAAAGTGGATTTACCAGAGCCAGATGGTCCAATAATGGCAACAACCTCGCCCTGACAGATATCTGTGGAAATTCCATCCAGAACCTGATTGGATCCAAACGCTTTTTTCAGATCCTGTACCTGGATCAAAACTTTACTCTTATCAACGCTCACTGGTTCTCAGTCTCCTCTCCAGTTTATTCATAAAGAAGGTCAATACCATGACCACGATCAGATAAATTGCAGCTGCTGCCAGAAGAGGCATAAAAGCATTGTAGGTACGGCTCTGGATCAGCATTGCACCCTTGGTCAGGTCCATCATTCCGATGTAACCGATAATAGAAGTTTCCTTGATCAGCACGATAAACTCATTTACCAGTGCAGGAAGCACATTCTTAAACGCCTGTGGAATGATAATAAGACGCATGGTCTGGGTAAAATTAAGTCCCAGGCTACGTCCTGCCTCTGTCTGTCCCTGATCAATTGACATGATTCCGGAACGGACGATCTCCGCAACGTAGGCACCTGAATTGATACCAAATGCCAGACTTCCTACCAGAATCTCATTGACACTTACAGAACCAAAAACTACAAAGTTCATGATCAGAAGCTGGATCACAGTAGGTGTTCCACGGATCACAGTCAGATAAACTCTGCAGATGGAGTTGGCAATTTTAAAATTCCCGGATTTATCGTGGGAAGAACGGATAATTGCCACCAGAAAACCGATACAGATACCGATCAACAGGGCGAAAACAGTGATGATCATGGTATTTTTCAAACCATCCAGCAGCCAGGTGTATCTGTCATCTTTTATAAAATTGATATAAAAATCGTGTCCAAATTTTTCAAACATATTATTTCCCTTTTTATTTGCTTATCTAATGGTGCAGTGCCTGCTTCTCTTTCGGCACCATTCCATATAGGAAAAGCTGCCAGAACTGTATGCTGGCTGTTTTCATTCTTTCAGTCAGTAACATTAGTAGGAGTCACCTTGATCTGCCTGTATCCAAAGCTTATACATTCCAAGCTTTTCCCAAACAGCATTCATCTAGGTGACTCACACTTCTCTGACAGCTTATGCTGTATTATTTCTATCAGTCAGCTTTTACAATGATAACCTGGCTTGCATTTGCATAGGTGTCTGTGAAATCAACGCTCTCCAGACGATCCTCTGTAACGGTCATTCCGGCAGCACCGAAATCAGCTTTTCCAGACTGCACTGCAGCAAGGATTGCATCAAACTCCATATCGTCGATCTCAAGCTCATATCCAAGCTTATCGCAGATTGCCTGTGCAATATCAGCGTCGATACCAACAATCTCATCACCGTCACGGTACTCATATGGCTCGAACTCAGCGTTTGTTGCCATTACAAGAGTTCCGTTGGAACGGTCTACATCTTCCGGAGACTCATATGGTGTCTCGCCAATGTTATCACCGATGTAGTTGTTCATAATATCATCAACAGTTCCGTCCTCTTTCAGTTCTTTTAATGCGCCGTTAATCTTGTCAAGAAGCTCATCATTGCCTTTCTTCAAGCAGATTGCATACTCTTCTTCAACGAATGGCTCGTCCAGGATCTTCAGTCCGTCTGCATTCTCAACAAATTTCTGAGCTGGCTGTGAGTCGATGATCACACAGTCAATCTGACCGGCCATAAGTGCCTGGATTGCTTCGCTTCCTTTGCTGTAACGCTTAACAGTTGCTCCGTCAGCCTCATATTCACTAGCTTCAATATCACCGGTTGTACCAAGCTGTACACCGATTGTTGCATTCTTAAGATCATCCTTTGACTCAACAGTTGCAGCAGATACGCCAGCAGTCATGGAAACTGCCATTACTGTGCCAAGTGCAAGAGCTACTAATTTTTTCATATTCTTTTCCTCCTCTTAATCTCATATACAGAACCAGTTCCTTATATCTTCATCCACATAGTAAGCTGTTGCTATTTATTTCTTCCACAACAACCGACTTCACAAGATGGGGACATAATTATTCATGCTTTCTGCATATTCATTCATCTATCTTTTCCTCATTTTATCAGCTTTTGGGAAAAATGCAAGAGTTTCCATAAATTTCCCCAACTTCTTTGTCATTATTTGGAAAAATTCACTTTTTGATAACAGATCTGTGTTATGATATGATTCGTGTGGAGTAATTAAATAATTGAATGACCAAGGCGTTAACCGCCTAAACAGGAGGTATTTGTTATGAAATTTACAAAAATGCATGGTATCGGCAACGATTATGTATATGTGAACTGTTTTAAAGAAACTGTGAAAGATCCATCAGCAGTTGCCAAATTTGTGAGTGACAGACATTTTGGAATTGGCTCAGACGGACTGATTCTGATTAAGCCGTCTGACATTGCAGACTGTGAGATGGATATGTACAACCTGGATGGTTCCCAGGGTGCTATGTGCGGCAATGGCATCCGCTGTGTAGCCAAGTATGCTTACGATTACGGCATTGTAAACAAGACCAGTATCAGCGTAGCGACCAAAAGCGGCGTGAAATATCTGGATCTTTCTATCCGTGACGGAAAAGTCAGTATGGTAAAGGTCAATATGGGCGCCCCTATTCTTCAGGCTTCTCTGATTCCAGTTGTATCTGAGTCTGAGCAGGTCGTAAATGCCCCTATTGAAGTAGACGGACAGATTTATCACTTTACAGCTGTTTCCATGGGAAATCCTCACGCCATCGTATACATGAATGACGTAGACGGGCTGGAAATCGAAAAGATCGGTCCATCTTTTGAAAACCATATAAATTTCCCTGACCGCGTCAATACCGAATTCGTAAAAGTCATCGACCGACACACTGTCCAGATGAGAGTCTGGGAGCGCGGTTCCGGTGAGACTCTGGCTTGTGGAACAGGTGCCTGCGCAGTTGCAGTTGCTTCTATTTTGAACGGGCTGGTTGACCGTGATCAGCCGGTTACCGTGAAGCTTCTTGGTGGCGATCTTAATATTTTCTGGGACGAAAATGACGATCAGGTTTATATGACTGGTCCGGCGACTACTGTATTTGATGGGGAAATTGATCTGGGATTTCTTGGAGAATGACTCAATAAAAAGGCCCTTGCGGACTGTAGGCATTTTGTAATGCTTACACCGCAAAGGCCATTATTCTTTCTACAATAAATACTGCACCACAGGCAAGAAGCGCCACAGTCAGCAGACTCTTCTCTTTGTACGCTGCAATCAGCGCCACTACAAATCCCACTACAGCTGAAATTACACTTGCCGTTGCCGACAAAATCGCCGGAAACGTCATAGCTGCCAGACAGGCATAGGGCACATAAAACAGAAATGATTTTATAAAAGGATTGGTAATCTCCTTCTTCGCCAGTGCCAATGGCAGCATACGGATCAAATATGTAACGCCAGCCATAACCAGGATATAAATATAAACATTAGGCTTCATGAGCTTCCTCCTTGGCATTTTCTTCATCAACCGGGCAAAGCCATGCTGCCAGTCCGGCTACCAGAATTGTAGTAATAATAATCACAAATCCGGATGAGACTTTCGATAATACAGGAACCCAGGCAAATAATGCGCTCACTGCCATTGCTCCAAGAACAACCAGAAGCACTGCTTTGTTTTTCTTGGATGGCGGAATAATGACAGCCAAAAACATTCCATAAATGGCAACTCCAAGTGCACTCATAATAAAATTAGGAAGAATACTTCCTGAAATAGCTCCAAGCAGGGTTCCAATGGTCCATCCCGGGATTGCTACACTCATTACACCATAATTATAAAACGCACTGACTTTCCCCGGTTTACTGGCACTGACTCCGAATATCTCATCTGTTACGCCAAATGCAACTCCGTAACGATGCCCCCAAGTTTCATCACGTCTTAGCTTCTGTGAAAGGGAAAACGACATCAGACAGTATCTCAGATTGATAATCAGCTGAGTAAGTGCCATTTCCCATAAGGAACCTCCTGCTATGATAATATCAAGACCTGCAAATTGTCCCGCTGACGTAAGATTCGTCAAAGAAATCAAGACCGCCTGCCAGATAGACAGTCCGCCCTGCACCGCCATCATACCAAACGTAAAGGAAACAGCCAGATACCCCAGGGCAATGGGGATTCCATCTGTAATTCCTTGTTTAAAGCTCTCTTTTTTCATGAGAGATTTCCTCCGGTTTCTTCTGTAGTCACGCAAAGAGCCTGGGAAACAGTTTTGGCCTCCCAGGCTCTCTCATTGTAGCACTTTACACTAATAAATTCAACTATTATCCCTTGTATTCTCACTTTCTCTCTACAATCTTGTAATAAACCTTCGCTGTCAGCCCATAAATCACGCCATAAACCAAAGCAAATACCAATAATGTCACCACCGTGCATCTGGCAAACAAACCGCTGTTTGTCATGCTAAACAGCGCCAGCAGTCTCTTTACCATAGGAAATGCCATAGCAATATGCAGTGCTGCCATTCCAAGAGGAAGGAAAAATACCATAAGGATCTGTCTGTGAATGGAAGATTTCACCTCTTTATGAGTCATGCCCACCTTCTGCATGATCTCGAACCGTTCCTTATCCTCATAGCCCTCTGAAACCTGCTTGTAGTAAATGATCATAGCCGCCCCCATCAGAAACAGCAGTCCAAGGAAAATTCCAAGGAACAAAATTCCACCGAACATACTGTAAAAACTGTTATACAGTTCCTGTTTTATAGTACTGTAGTTCATTCCCACTTCTATAGTTCCAGCTGCTTTTTCGGAATCCAGAAGCTCCGATGCAAGATCGCTTACTTTGATGGCAGATGCATATTTTTCTTCTTCACTTCCAGACAGATACACATCCGTTTCCAGTTCCATCAGAGACATTGCACTTTGATAAACTTCCTCCTGCTGCAAAAACAAAGCAAAAAAGTCTTCGTCATTTACAACCAGCTTCAAAGAATCCATAGAAGAAAAATTATCTCCCACATACTGATAATTTTTCAGCCATTCTTTCACCTGGTAAACCTTGTTATGAATCTCCAGAGTCTCACCGTCTGTTTTTCCATTGTGGTAAGCAAGAACTTCACCTGGCGCAAGGGAAATCTCTTCTCCCGTAACCCTGGCATACTCTTCCTGTGGAACCACGGTAAGGGTTTCCAATGAGGCTGGCATTGCCATAAGGGAACTCCCATCAACATTTGCAAATTTCCAGCTCCCATCTTCGCTTCCCACAAGCGTAGAGGAAAAAGCAATTTCGGTGTTAATTTTCTCATAAGAAACCTGGTTTTCAATTTTTCCCAGTAATTTCTCTCTCATTTTTTCCAGATCTTCATAAGAATTTCCCCGGTACAGCACATTCACATCCGCCGGACAGCGTTTGTTCATAATATCATCCAGTCCGGAATTCAGGCACACCGTAGAAGAGATCATCAGAAGTACGCCTGTGCTCAGAATGCAGATACTTGCAAGTCCAACTGCATTTTGTTTCATGCGGTACAGCATACCGGAAACAGCAGTAAAATTCTTGGTTTTATAATAAAATTTCTTATTCCAGCGCAGAACTTTGAGCACCACAATGCTTCCTGCTGTAAAAAGAAGATACGTTCCTGCCATTACCAGAACCACTGCCACAAAGAACAGCGCCAGCGCCGAAAGAGGTGACTCTGTGGTAATGGCAATATAATATCCGATAAACAGACAGATAAAACCAGCAACCGCCATCAGCCATTTTGCTTTTGGTTCCTTTTCCCCTGCATTTTGTGCCTGAAGAAGCTGAATCGGGTTTGTTTTGTAAACCTTCTTGATATTTACCAGAAGGATCAAAACAAAAATAGCTCCAAACACTTCCAGGCATATTCTGATTGCCGGAACGCTGACTTCGAACCCAAAGGACGCCGGAACCTTGATCAGTTTCAAGAGCAGCAGAAGCGCCAGCTTGCTTCCCAGAATTCCCACAAGGATTCCGCCAACAAAACTGATCAAGGCACTAAACAGATTCTCCAGCATCATAACCCTGCTGATATGCTTCTTTTCCAAACCGAGAATGTTGTAAAGTCCCAGTTCCTTTTGTCTTCTTTTCATGAGGAAACTGTTGCTGTACAACAGGAAAATAAAGGAGAAAATAACAATAACGCCAACTCCCATAGTCGTGATCATCAACACGTCACCACTGTGACGGATCGTTTTCATTCCTGCATTATGATTGATAAAAAGCATCATATACAGCATTGCCACATTGAACAGACACGCCAGAATATAGGGCACATAGATCTGTTTGTTTTTTCGGATGTTTACAACTGCCAGCCTGGCAAAAAATCCCTTACGCATGATACTCACCGCCCGTCATCAAAATAGTTAAGGTATCGGAAATCATCTGATACATCTCCTCTTTTGTTTTCTCGCCGCGATAGATCTGGTGGAAAACTTCACCATCTTTTATGAACAGAACCCTGGATGCCCGGCTAGCTGCCTGGGCGCTGTGAGTAACCATGAGAATGGTCTGTCCCTGTCTGTTTATCTCTCCGAAAACGTCCAGAAGAGCATTTGCAGCCTTGGAATCGAGAGCCCCTGTGGGTTCATCCGCAAGGACCAGGCGCGGCTGTGTAATCAGAGCCCTGGCAACTGCACATCTTTGTTTCTGTCCTCCAGAGACCTCATAAGGATATTTTTCCAGCAGCTCATAAATATGAAGAGCCTGTGCAATAGGGCGGATTTTCTGCCCCATTTCCCGGTAATCTTCACCAGCCAGCACCAGCGGCAGATAAATATTATCCCTCAGGCTGAAGGTATCAAGAAGATTAAAATCCTGGAACACAAAGCCCAGATTTTTTCTTCGAAATGTAGAAATCTCCTTATCAGAAAGGTGTCCCAGGCTTTTTCCATCCAGAAGTACGTCTCCGGAAGTAGGTTTATCCAGTGTTGCAAGAATATTCAGAAGTGTAGTTTTTCCGGAACCGCTTTCTCCCATAATTGCAACAAATTCACCTTTTTCCACAGAAAAATTCACATTGTTCAATGCCTGCACCTTATTTCCGCCAAAACGAGTGGTATATATTTTTTTCAGATTTGTAACTTCAAGTAATGACATTTTTTACTCCTCTCCTTTATCAATGAGCTTTTTCATACGCTTCCTTGCAAAAAACAGTATACTTAAAAAAGTCACTTGCTGCCATCGAATCAGATTACAAAATGCAGGCAGAATCTTACAATGTTGTAAGGTTGTCACATAAAGTTTGCAAGAAAAAAATTTCATCTGGCAAAACTCTTTATGATATAGAAGATTTGGTCAGTATTTTTTGCAATATAAAAAGGCCGCTGACATATACGACCTTTTTTATATTATAATCCCCTATTGGGCATATATCTTCTCTGGCGTCATTCCGGCAGCCAATGTAAGATAATACACCGCGTCCGCCGCCACACACACTACGTTTTCCTCATGCATGAACTCTGTGATTTCCGAATCAAAAAGCATGTTTGCCTGTGCTTCAAATTCCTCATCCTTATCCCAGAACAAAACTGCAATATTCAAAAAAGGAAATACCGGAAGCACATACCCCACATCTCCCTGAGGAAGCAAAGTTCCCCCAAGAACCTCACAGGCTTTTCTTAATTCTTCTGTTTTCCCGGCGAAAAGCTCCTGCAGCCTGGAAATAATCGTCCTTCTGTAAGCAGCCTCAAAAGGATACACTCTCTTCACCTGGCGAAAAGCCACCAGATTGCCCGATGCCACAGGATGAGCTGCTGAATAGTAAAACGTATTATAAATATTCATCACCGTATCAAATCCAGGGCTTTTCCCATCTTCTGTAATGAATCCGTTTTTTCGGTCAATTCGAAATCTTTTTGAAAAGTAGATGATATAAAGAAACTCCTCATCAGCTTCCAGCTGAAATTTGCGAATCAGTTCCTCCTGATCCATTTCCAGGAATTTCAATCTCCAGTTCTCGATTACCTGGTCATAATTAGACTGCCTGTTTTCTGGCATAATACATTCTCCTCTTATCCGCTATTTACCTTTAGCTATGCCATATAACTTGAAAGCTTCCTGTTTCAAGTATTTTTACCAGCTGCTCCACTTCATCGGAGTTCCAGTTTTGCGCAGTCTGTGCTTCCCCTGTGAATTTCACGCAGGTTCCGCAGGAAGAGCTTAAATTCCTTGGCACCGGCATGATCGTAGCCGGATATCCCTCTTTCTCACATTTTTTCTTGAAAGACATAGCTCCAAAATGGGAAAAAAATGTGGCTATGTAATCTCCCATTATTTCTCAAGAGTGAGGACAAAGTCTTCCCCATCCTCTTTTACAGACACCTTATATCCCTGATGCAGGGCGAAACGGGATACGTTTTCTTTGGCTGTTACGTTATCTACCATTACCGTATATGCCTTCTCACCGGATGCCAGCGCATTCTTAGTACGGATCACAGGTTCCGGGCAGGAAAGCCCTCTTGCATCTATTGTTTTCATACACTTAATCTCCTTAGATTTTTCATTATTTCAACTAAACGGAATTGTCTGTTTACACAGATATACTATAAATGAGCGTCCTTAATCAACTTCACGCTTCATTCTTACGCATGGAATTTACTGTCGCAATCACGATCAGAACCACAAAACCGATCACAACAGCGATCTTGCCATTTGCAGTCGGGCCTTCTCCAGAAGATGCCAGTCCGAAATTATGTGCTACAGCTGCACCAGCCATCAGACCAAATACTGTGATGGCGGAGTCTGTGTTTCCTTCACCAGCCAGAACCAGCTGACGAAGCGGGCAGCCTCCAAGAAGGACACAGCCAAATCCTGCAAGCGCCATTCCAAGTGCATTCCAAAGACCATCTGTATGTGCGACAGGTTGTCCTGCAAATCCTGGATTAAAATATCCCAGGATCATGTTTCCGATCAACGCACTTACCAGAATTGCAATAAATCCAAGAAGCAGCTTCCACTCTCCAAACAGTACCACGTCACGGATTCCTCCAACCATACACAGGCGGGTTCTCTGTGCAAGTGCACCTACCAGAAGCCCTGCGATCAGGGAGATTGCAATTGCAGCATGCTTTGCTCCAGGACCACCGTCAGCTTCTGTGAAGTGGATGAATGCAGGTGCTGCAATGAGAAGCAGAAGAATTCCGATTTCCACTACTGGGAAAATGCCGCCTTCAACCGGCTGCATTTTATAGGAACGTTTCAGAGTATAGCCTTTTTTCAGGAAAAATACTCCGGCAAGGATTCCAGCAATAAATCCGATCAAACCAAAGATGGCGTTGAAATCGCCGCCAGCCAGACGAAGGATCATGCGGAATGGGCAGCCAAGGAACATCAGGCAGCCGATCATAACGAACATTCCGATCACAAAACGGGTAACAGGTGCGGAGCCGCCTCTTGGCTTAAATTCTTTGGTTGCAAGAGCAAGAATGCAGGAGCCAAGTACCAGTCCTACAATTTCCGGGCGGATGTACTGAACCGCAGCTGCACTGTGGAATCCCAGTGCTCCTGAAGTATCACGCAGGAAGCAGGCAATGCAGAAGCCCATATTTGCAGGGTTTCCGAAATATACCAGAGCCACTGCAATGATTCCGATGATGACACCGGCTCCGATGATTATGGGTGTTTCTTTCTTTGACAATGTTTCTTTCATACTCTTTCCTCCTTAGATAACTGTCAAATCTTTCCTTTATTCTAGCATTTTTTGTTAGAAATCTCTAATTGATTATGTGGGATTATTTTTATGATTTATAGATATTTTCGATAGATTGTGGTATGATGTGCTTACTTACTTTGCTATTTAATGTGTTGGGAGGGTGAAAAGTTCTTCAGGAGGGACGCATTTGGACAATGTGTATTACTCACTCGCCGGCGCAACGCTCCGATGAACTAATCGCTAACTGCGACTAATGCGTTCGGGAGAGCCCTCACGCATAAGTCTTCGTAAGCGCTGGATTTCATCTGCGCTAAGAACGCGCCTAAAATGGCTCGCTGGAGTAATACACATTGCCCAAATGCTATGTACTGGCTGGGACTGATGTTATATAAGAACTTTTTACGAAGGGGGAGGATGAGTGATTGATTTCCCTATACTTTTTTGGTAACGATAGATTAGCAAAAAATAATAAAGTTGCGGGATACCAACTACTTCACACCACCCCCGTTGTTGTCGTTACTGTTTCTTTCTTCCCTTTCCAGTAACCAGCGATTTTGCAATGTATATTCGCAAGCCGCGCATTTCAGGAGCGGTTTTAGTGGAGGCGAGATTCATGACTTACGGAGACTTAGGCGCGAAGGCTCTCCTGAGCGTCTTAGTCGTAGTTAGTCATTAGCTTGCCGGAACGTTGCGACGCGCGGCGGTGAATATACATTGTGAAATCGCGTCCGGAATAACGACCAACACATTAAATAGCAATATATTCAAAACTCCAAGAAAGGATCTAACTATGGATCGAATTTACCTTGATCAAGCCAGCACTTCTTTTCCGAAGGCTCCAGGTGCTACACAGGCCATGATGGATTATATGACCATGAACGGAGCCAATGTAAACCGAGGCTGCTATTCCAGCGCTTATTCAGCTGAAGAAGTACTCTACGAAACCAGACAGCTGCTGGCAGAACTTTTCCATTTTTCCAAATGCAAAAATGTAATTTTTACACCGAATGTCACCACCAGTCTCAACTTCATTTTAAAAGGATTTTTGAAACCAGGTGACCACATCTTAGTCTCTGCCATGGAGCACAATGCAGTTATGCGTCCGGTTGTCCAGCTGGCTTCTCAGGGAATTTTATTTGACCGGATTCCATGCCACGAGGACGGCTCCATGATTTTGGAAAAGGTTGAAGAACTGATCAGACCTGAAACAAGGGCAATCGTTACTTTACACGCCTCCAACGTCTGCGGAACCCGAATGCCCCTTAAAGCTCTCGGTGAAATCTGCCAGAGACATCATCTTTATTTCATTGTGGATTCTGCACAGACAGCTGGAATTGTGCCAATTGATATGGAAAAAATGCACATTGATGCACTGGCATTTACCGGACATAAGGGACTTCGGGGACCGCAGGGAACAGGTGGTTTTCTGGTGTCTCAGGAACTGGCAGAGCAGATGAAACCACTGATTTCCGGAGGAACGGGAAGCGTATCTCACACAGAAGAAATCCCGGATTTCCTTCCGGACCGTTTTGAATCCGGAACGCCCAACCTGCCAGGAATTTATGGGCTGCATAAGGCACTGTTATTTCTGAGAAATACAAATTCATTCACAGGTGAAAGTTTATTTTCTCCTCATATGCAATCTCTCTATGAAAAAGAGCTATCCCTTACAGGCTACTTTCTGGAGCATCTGCAGGCACTGGATGATACAGGCAAACATCTCCGTATTATTGGAAAAAAATCTCTAAAAGACCGGACCGCTGTTGTCTCTATCCAGACACCGGAAATCGATATGTCTCAGGTTGCATGGCAGCTGGACAGCGAGTATGGCATTATGACCAGAGTTGGTCTGCACTGCGCTCCTAACGCCCATAAAACACTGGGAACTTACCCGGCAGGAACCATCCGTTTCTCCTTCGGACCGGAAAATACGAAAGAAGAGCTGGATTTTGCCATTCATGGGTTAAAAGAAATTTTAAATCTGTAAAGAAATAACCTGTTACAAAATTTCACCCCAAGAAAGGAAACCGTATTTTACTGTATCAATCTCCTATGGAATTCAAACAATTAGAAGCCTTCGTCGCTGTAGTAGAAAATAAAAGCTTCTCCGAAGCTGCCCGCCAGCTAAACCTGACTCAGCCCACCATCAGTGCCCACATCAATTCCCTGGAGCAGGAACTGAATTCGCGACTGCTGATTCGTACCACCAAGAAGCTGACCATCACACAGCGTGGTCTTCAGCTTTATGACTGCGCCTCCAATATGCTGAACATGCGCAGCAACATTATAGAAGAATTCACCGGACAAAATAAAAAGATCATTGACCTGGCCGTTTCCACAATCCCCTCATCTTATCTCCTGCCAGACATTCTCAGTGCCTTTACCAGCCAGATACCGGATGTATACTTCCATTCCTGGCAATCCGACAGCTTCGGCGCTGTGGCAAGAGTGCTGGACGGTAGCGTGGATCTGGCGCTGGTGGGAAATACCTTTGATGAACCGGACTGCTGTTTTATTCCTTTTTGTAAAGATAAACTTGTAATTGCCACCCCAGTCAATGAGCATTATCTGCAATACCAGCAAAAAACAGATTCCGGTGTCCTTGATTTCTCAGATTTTCTGGGAGAACCATTTATTATGCGCGAAACCGGTTCCGGTACCAAGAAAGAAATTGACCGTTATCTGGAAGAACGAAATATTCCAGTCTCTTCCCTTCGCATTGTAGCCCGCATGAACGACCTGGAAGCCATCCGCAAATCTGTAGCAGGAGGTCTTGGTATTTCTATTCTCTCAGCCTGCTCTGCCAGGGACCTGGCTGCCACCCACCAGATTCTTATGTTCCCTTTGAACCACGAAGCTGCCACCCGGACTTTCTACATTGTCTATAGTAAAAATCGGATTCTGAAGCCACATGTGAAGCAATTTTTGAAATTTGTGAAAAATTTTTATCCGTAAATTTTACAGACAGCAAGAAAGAGAATCCAAGGACTTTAAATCCAGGGATTCTCTTTCTTATCTGTTTTCTATTTGACTGTTACCTTACATTTTTTAGTAATTTTACCAGAAGTAATTATAATTGTAGCTGAACCTTTCTTTTTTCCTGTTACTACACCGCTTTTGCTTACAGTTGCAACACTTTTTTTCGAAGATTTATATGTGATTTTTTCTGCTGTTGCCACATAGCTGAGCCTTGGTTTTAATGTAAGCTTCTTTCCTTTTTTCACACTATAAGAAGACTTAATATTTTTTATCGCAGTTGTGCCTGGAACAGTGATCGTATACACAATTTTTTTCGTTCCTGATTTTACAGTAATCTTTGCAATACCTGAACCAACTGCTTTTACCTTACCCTTTTTATCAACAGTTGCTACTTTCTTATTAGATGAAGAATACTTTTTATTTTTCCACGATGCACTTGCCTTTACGTTCGCTGTTTTACCACGCTTTATCGTAAACGCTGTTGATGATGCAGCAGAAGGTTTAGGTGTTACCGCTGGCTTTGGTGTGGTTACCGGTTTCGGCGTAGTTACCGGTTTCGGTGTAATCACCGGTGTCGGTGTGGCTACCGGACGAAGTTTCGGAATACTCTGTTTCTCCACTTGTTTACAATGAACACAGGAGCGCTGTTTTTCGCCTTCTATAGCTGTAGTTGCTTTTCTGACAACCGTCCAGTCACTCCATTGATGCTGTGTAACACCCGCAGTTGTAAAAGTTTTTACATTACCAAAGTATCTTTTTTCTCCATAATCAGCAAACATCTGATAGGCATATGTATGTCCTGGTAAAAGCGTAACGCCAAGCTCTGTCTGCACATTATAACTTATCTGCATATAGCTGTAATTTACTGATGTGTTCTCTACAGTCTGGTTAATGATATCATTTAAGTGCCCCGCATCTGTGATCGTCACGCCAGCTTTCGTAAACTGTACTCTTGAACCAACATCAATTTTTCCATAAATACATGCATTCGTCTCAGTAACATTATCACACCATTCAGACCAGGAAGGATCTGTGGACGAACTTCCAGGAGTCAAATATACATATCCCAGAAACCCTCCGGACTCAACAGCTGAAACGGTTGTATTCCTTATAACACAATATCCATTATTCGGATAATAAGTATGACCGCCTTCACTAATGGTAACATTGTTTCCGTTCACACTTTCTACCACTGCCACATGTCCACTGTAACAAGCCAAAGCCTTTGCCTGAATTGTTTTTCCCCTGAAAAATCCTGAATTTGCATATCCGGAATTCCACCAGGTCTGTCCGTCATAATTTATAATCCATTTCCCTGTAATTTCACTTGCTCTCGCTGCGGCAAACCATGCGCAGCCCACAGCTGTATAGGCATATGGATAAGTTGCCGCATAATCTGCATAATGCTGTGACTGAAGGTTAATATAAATACCATTGGTGCCATTTCCGGCAATTGTATAACCGCCCGCCTCCTGTAGGTTTTCTTCATCCGTAGATCCAGTCACCGTCAGATCCTGCAGGTTTGATGCAGAAACATCTGAATTGTTTTGTGCATTCACATTAACAGGCGCAATCAGCATTCCAACTGTTGTTATAAGTGTCACAATTTTTTTCCAACTCTTCATACTCCATTTCCACCTTTCTTTTACAGATTGTAGCCTGATCTCTTCATTTCTTTCTGTAAAACCTTTTTGATATCACTACATTTTCAAATTATACTTTCTGTTATACGCAGTATTTCTGTAAAACTGAAGGGTCCTCGTCTGACGTGTCCACTTTCTTGTTATCTGCATAAATTTGTTAAATGAAATTCTTTTTCCGTTATACAGACATTTATATTGAGTATTTCCATTTTTCATTCCATTCACATATGCTCCACACATGATCTGCTTTATCTTTCCACTTTTGGTTAATGTATAATACCAATACTCAATACCGCCTCCGCCGCCTCTGCAGGAATGAATCCTTCCACTTGAAGTATTATATAGTATCCCATGAGAAGGATGTCCAACGCTGCCGGCATACTGTACTTTTCCTTTTCTATAGGTATATACATCTCCCTGCATTGCTCCAATCCCGCCAGTCGGATACACAGATGTTACGATCAGTTCCTTTAATCCATCTTTGTTAATATCCCACAATCTGTAATATCCGTAATTATTTTTCTGGAGAAATTTCTTGAACGCCTTTTTTGCCTTATTCTTCGTACTGGCGGATGCTTTTGCCTGTACTTCTTTTACACCAATGGACACTGGGGATGACGGAATCACTCCCAATAACAATATGGTGCATAGTAACATGAAACTCCACTGTTTTAACTTTTTCATTTTGCTTTTCCTCCTGCTTCAAATAAAAGTATTGTTCTCATTTTATTTATGTAAATAGGCATTAGATACGCCAAATAGCACATCAGTTATATCACAAACGCCATAATATTCGATGCTAAGCAGTTTTATTCCACTTACATCTATATCAAAATCTATCTGGACATTTTCTGAATTTAAGTCTGCATTTTCGTAGATTACATTTCCATCCCCGATTAGTCTTATATCTGCAGTCCCGCTTTGAACCTGTTCCTGTGGAAAATACCAGGTTCCTGTAAGCTTTGAATAGTTTCCTCCTAAATACCAGGTATCGCACTTACTATATTTTTCTTCATCAAAAGGATTATCTACAAAATTATATTCAATTGCATTTACAAACGTATTTCCTTTGATATCCATGCCGGCACTCAAATCATCCCGATAATATTTATTTGTCGCTACTAAAGGCATAGAAATTAAGGACTTTTCTTCTGGAATCTCTAAATTTACTAAATTGACTTCATTTAAACTGTCCCCATTTTTCACCAGTATGTTTTCTTTTTCGGTCAATACGGCTAAATCACATTGTGTTGCCTCTGTAACCATATTACCGTAAAAATCCATTACTGCATAATAATTCCGATTGTCATTTCCCGTCATATTCAAAAGGACAAGATATTGATCTCCACAGATACTTACTTGCAAAGAATCTGTCCATCCATTGCAAAACTTTTCCGCATACTCTGGATTATAAATATCAACAGTTTCAGGTGTATCCATATCATATATGAAAAAATCCGAACCTTTATAAATATAAACAGCCCATCTCTCATCTCCGTAAACATACTGCAGATAATCCGGTCTCATGATTCCGTCTTCAACTACAAAATCCGTAATTCCTGTGTTTTGATAATTACCCTTTTCGTCGATTTCAAAAATCCCATATCCCCAACTCGCTCTGGCACCGCTCACAGCACGTCCATTATAAAAGAATAAATCACTTAAATTAACTCCAATGTCCATATACAAAAACTCTTGTGTTTTCGTATTAATCAATGTGGTGGTCTCATCATCACACAATGCAAATATACCTTCTCTGGCATAATGAGATGCTCTATAGGATTTATCACACACCTGATATTCTACGACCCATTTTCGCTCTATACAATTATAGACACCAATCAATACATCGTTAGATGAAAATCCTCTTTTTTCATTTCTTAATAAGAGACACCCGTCACCTTCACAAAGTATATCTGAATACTCAATCTGCTGAGAATTTAGAATTTCATATCTTTGAGTTGCATGAACTTTAAATGAACATAGAAAAACACCAATAATCAGCAACAGACTGAATTGTTCTATTTTTTTCATACCCATTTCTCCTAGTAATTAACTTTAAAAATCTCGCAGTACAGTTCCACTGCATTTGCCATGCAATGCGCTTTTTCTACTCTATCTTTTTCACTTTCAAAATACACATATGAAAAAAATGGATATACATCATCTTCTGTAAGAGACAGCGTTGTAAGTTTTGTATCAAACGAATATAATTCTAGTTCCTGACCAACAAAGTTTTGCATATAATCTTCTATATTATACGCAAAGTCTAATTGATAACGCGCCTCTCCGTCTACAAGAACCGGCTGATTTCCGCAGCCATATAACAGGGAAGAAGCATTTAAAACCATATCTCCATCTTTTGTCTTTAACTGGAGACAATTTGCCATATCATAATTTTCATCACGATATTCATATCCATACTCTGATGCGAAATCCATATACACGACTCCTGGAACCGCAGTCTGCTCATTTGAAATGTGATAACACTTTTCTCCAAAATGATACACATCAAATGCCTGCATTACAATTCTGTTCTCATCATATTCTTCACTGTTAAAATCCAGTTCAAGTTCATCACTATTCTGAGTCTTCATGCCAAAATGTAAAATATTATCGCTATCATCAATATATCCGATTAAATCTCTGGAAAAATCTTGTTCAGCGACCGCTCCTATTTTCCCCTTTTCCCAATCAAACTGATTCATAAAGAAACAATATTCTCCATTTTCAGACATCCAGGTTCCTGTATAATCATATTGTGTTGGAATAAAACGTATATCTTCATATTCAATTTGAAAATTATCTGCATCCCACTCTTTACTTCCATCCTTGGAATACACACTACAATCAATTACATAGCTTCCTTCATATTTAAAATTATCAAATTCTGTTGTCGTTTTTACCCATACCGTTTTGTTATCACCATCATCTTTTTCTTTTACCAGTGACACATTATCAACATAGCCCTGCATATAATCATATACCGGATCTTTTTCACTGATAATTTCCCCAATAGTATCCAATTCTAACTTTGGATTTCCAATACAACCAGAAAACACAGTTCCTCCAAATAGCAATAAAAGCAAAGTAATTTTCTTCTTCATACCTTTCTCCTCCCCTTTCAATCAAGAGCTTTATGGTTCTATTTTAGAGTTTATAACTCTATTTGTCAAGATAACCAGCTCTTTCACTTATACTATTTTTGAGGTGGCAAGATATATGAAATATAACGAACGAATAAGAGAATTACGAGAGGATCATTCTCTTACACAACAGAAAGTCGCTGACCTTCTACATGTAGGTCAACGCACATATGCCGATTACGAAAGCGGAAAAACCCGGATTCCAATAGATAACATTATGATTCTTGCAAAATTTTACAATACTTCTATGGATTACATTACAGGAGCAAGCAACATCCAGAAACCATATCCAAAGAAATAGGCAGCGGAATAATACACCAAAATTCCAGCTGCCTTTTTATTACTGCTGTTTATTTACCTTTCCTTCTGCTGTCAGTTTATCCATGCAGGTGATTATTTCACTTACATTTTTTAAAACACAGCTAAGAGATCCCTTTATAACCGTCAGCAGGCTTTTCTCTTTAAATGCAGTTTCTTCACTATAAAAATGCTCCAATTCATCCAGTACATATATAATTGCTTTCATTTTGTATTCCACATTCAGAATATCAGACATGATTTTATAGTATTCCTCCATTCGTCATCCTTTCATTTTCAGCAGTTAACTGTTTCTTTTTTATTATATCGTTCTATATACTAAAAGTAAAGTTTTATTATTTATATGATTTTAAACTAACGATAAAAAGGCTGAAATCCAATTTTCGAATTTCAGCCTTTTGGGTTTACACATATTCAAAATTCACTTTCACCAACTGCCGCCAGCTTATTTCTCCTCCGCAGTCTCTTCAGTCTCTGTCTCAGTCTCCGGAACTACGTTGTGAACTGGTGTTACAGTTGCAATAACTGCTTCCAGATCAGTTGTGATGTGGATATTCTTATTCTTGGCGATCTCAAGGTCTTTCACACGAAGCGTATCACCAATCTTCATACCAGCTACATCAACCTTGATCTTGTCAACCAGATCTGCCGGAAGTGCTTTGTATGCAACCTCTTTCAACTCATCCTGCAGAACACCGGACATAACCTTCTCTTCATTTTCCAGAATGATCTCAGCAGTGGAATGAACCATCTCATTGCTTACCAGTGCCTGGAAATCAACTTCCTCTACTGTATGTGCAAGTGGATTATAATCAACTTCCTTGATCAGCGCATCATAGGTTTTACCATCCAGTTCCAGCATTACCTGGCTTCCTTTATTGTTGTTCTTCAACAGAACTTCAATTTCTTTCTTAGTAAACTTAAGGGGAATGGAACCTTCAATTTCTCTGCCGAACAGGTTACCTGTTACAAATCCTTCTCTTCTTAATTTCTTTGCTTTGACATCCATGCTTCTTTTTTCAGCTTTTAAAGTATTCATTTATCTTTTCCTCCAAAATTCTGAAACGCTTAGCAGCCTTCAACAAAGAGGTTTTGTTAAGTACTTCTTTTTTCTTTTTACGTCCCTTATTATAGTCACTTGTTTCAATTATGATTAACCAAACATAACTTTTTTTTAAGGGATTTTTTTGTTAAAATCTGCTCTTGTTTTTCTTGGAAAATGGAAGTATAAAATAAATGAATCACTCAAAATTTTCAGGCAGTTGTCTTCTCTGCCGTAAAAGGCAGTTTTCGCTCTGCAACCTGCTTCAATAATGCCTCACTATGAGATACCACGATCAACCCGATTTCCCGCCTTTTTACTTCATCCAGCAGAAAATTCCAGATCTGGCTCTGCGTGATGAGATCCAGCATGGTACTGATCTCGTCTGCAATCAGAAACCTTGTCTCTTTTCCCAGTGCTCTTGCAATACAGAAACGCTGCAATTCCCCACCGGATAATTCCTGAGGATACCGGTTCAGCCAATCTTCTTCTATCCCCAGCCCCTCTATGATCCGATTTTCAACCTGCCCTCCATCAGACAAAATTTTTTCCATTTTCAGTCTGGGATTCACAGTCCTTTCCGGATGCTGCCAGATCATCTGCACCGGACAATACCCTTTCTTCGGCAAAGGCTTTCCATCCAGCAAAATCTGTCCTTTGCAAGGTTCCAGGTAACCCGCCAGAATTTTACACAATGTGGTTTTTCCATAGCCACTTGGTCCTGGCACCCACACTCTTTCGTTGTTTTCCACTTTAAATTTTATATTTGAAAAAAGTTCTGCACCTTTTCTCTCATAAGAAAATGAAATATCTCGTGCTTCCAGAATCATTTTATATCTCCTGTTATAGCTATTCAGTAGGCAATATACATTAAAGTCATTCCATATCTGACTTTACTATGAAAGTCCCGGATTACGAATGCTGTCTGTAGCTGTGGGAGTGCCACAGGCACACAACCGCTGACTTTCCTATATAGTAATGTCGCCGATAGGTGGTATTTCCGTTTTACATACAATACCGGATACACCTGACACTTCCGCATCCAGCCTCCACCATGGGTATTTCCCCTTTGCATTCTTCCCGATACCAGCTGCACCTTGGTCCAAAAGGACATCCCTGCGGCATGTCCTTCACATAAGGCTGTGTTCCGTCAAGAGGGGTAAAGCCATTCTGCGGAAGTGCCCGCCACAATGCTTTCGTATAAGGATGGCGCAAGGTCTCTTCTGAACGAAAATCCGAAACCGGGGCCTCTTCCACTGTTTTTCCTGCATAAAAAACAACGATCCTGTCAGCAACTTCCAGTGCCAGCTCAATATCATGAGTAATCAGAAGAACTCCATTTCCTTCATCTGCAAATTTTCTGAAATCCTCCATAGACTTTTTCGCAAGTGTCAGGTCCATGCCAGGCGTAGGTTCATCCGCAATAATAAGCTTTGGATTTTCCATTAATGCAGTAGACAGCAAAATTCTTCTGGTCATTCCTCCAGAACACTCGAAAGGATATTTCGTTTCCGTTTCCTCAGGCAGACCATACCTGCGGAACAATTCCGATTGCTTTTCTGCCCCTTTTCTCCCTCTTTTTCCCCGGACCTGTTTCCCCACTTTCATAAGCGGATCCAGATATAAGGTGCTCTGAGGTACGAAAGCAATTTCCTTTCCACGAAGTTCACTGATCTTCTTTTCGTCCATCAATTCACCCTGGAACTTCATAGTTCCGGATACATTTGCATTATAAGGTAGAATTCCCAAAATCGCATGTGCCAGAAGACTTTTTCCGGAACCGCTGGAACCGACTACAGCCACCAGTTCCCCTTCCCTCACTGCAACAGATAGGCCTGAAATCACGGGAAGCCAGCTCTGTCTGCTGGTTTTTCCTTTATATTGGAGAAAGGAAACGGAAAGCTCTTCTATTTCCAGTATTTTTTTCTTATTTGTACAACTCATATTTTTTCATACGCTGCTGTCTCTTACCGGACAGCCCCTCCTGCTATTCTCTATTTGTGCACACTTCCCGGATCCAGAAGCTGACGAAGAGCTGTACCTCCTTTTTCAAACAGCACAACCGTAAGAACCAGCATCATTCCAGGAAATACAGCCAGCCACCATTTGCCCATGATCAGATAGCGCATACTTTCTGATAAAATAACTCCAATCGCCGGCTGCTCTGTGGAAAGCCCAAAGCCCAGAAATGTAATACTGGACTCATGAAGAATTGCATGCGGGAAAAGCAATACCAATCCAACAATAAACTGGGGCAGAACATGGGGAACTATGTGTTTTTTCGCAATCTCCCATTTGCCCAGCCCAAGCTTTCCTGCAATCTGAATATATTCACTTTCCCGAAGCTGCATAACCTCTCCTCGAATCAGCCTTGCCAGAGATGTCCAGTGCGTCAGCGCCACACCTGCAATCACTCCCTTCAGCCCTTTTCCCATAGCATAGGAAATCAGGATCAACAGCAGAATATGCGGAATTCCCATAACAGTGTCAATTGCAAAAGAGATGGCAGAGTCCACCTTTTTCCCAAGAGTTGCTGCACAAATTCCAAGAATCAGTGCCATAACTGCGCTTACACCTGCTGCCAGCACGCCAATAAGAATACTCATAGATAAACCGGTAAGAGTACGGTAAAACATATTTCTGCCCAGCCAGTCCGTACCAAAAGGATATTTCAGACAGGGAGCAATATTTTTTCTGGAAAAATCAGTCACCATAGCGGCATCATGAAGAACCACTCCAAGTATGGCTGTCACCGCCAGAAAAGCTACAGAAAAAATCAGCAAAATCCTTGCTTTCTGCCGCTGATTCAGCCTTTTCCTCTGCTTTTCCACGGCTCCCGGGCTGCCCTTTGAACAACTGTTTTTCATTACACCTTCGTTCATAGCCCCAGCCCTCCCTTCCGGATTCTGGGATCAACAACTCCATACAGTACATTTGCCAGGAAATTTCCCAGAAAAACAATGGCTGCTGTTATCAATGTAATCCCCATAAGAAGAGGCACATCACTGCCAGTTCCCGCCGCTACAGCCGCCTGCCCCAGTCCCGGATAGGAAAATACCTGCTCCACAAGAACGGAACCTCCTATGATCTCACTGACAGATGCAAACTGCAGGGTCATGGCCGGAAGCAGCACATTACGAATGCCATGGTGAAAAATGATGCTTCCGGTTTTCTCTCCCCGCGCCTTTGCAAAAAGGATGTAATCGCTTTCCATTATATCAATCATTTTTTCCCTGGTATGTAATGTGATATTCGAAATTCCGGTTATGCTTAAAGTGACTGCCGGAAGAATGGCATGACGCACTCTGTCCAAAAAGGTAACACCGCTGACTTCTACTCCAATAGGAACACTAAGTCCAATGGGAAGGATTTTCATCCAGACTCCAAAAATGATCAACAGCAAAAGTGCCAGCCAAAAAGAAGGAGTGCTGGCAATCACCAGCGAATAGCCTTTTATGATCTTATCCGGCAGCCTGCCCTGAAACACCCCTGCAAGTACTCCCAGAAGGAAGCCCACAAGTCCGGAAACCACCCACGCCAGTCCCATAAGAAAAAGAGAATTTCCCAGCTTCACTGCAATGACCTTTGTCACCGGCTGCCGGTATAACAGAGAAATTCCTCCATCTCCCTTTATAAATGCATTCAGCCAGTTCAGATATCTCTGCACTGGCGATTCATCCACGCCCCAGTAGGAGCGCAGCTTTTCTTTTTGTTCTTCACTCATACTGCCCAGAGCAGCCTGCCCCACATTGGCCTGTAACGGGTCAATGGGGGAAGCTGATACAAGGGCAAAGGTAAGAATGCTTACTGCAAAAAGCAGTAATATGATTCGTAGCAGGTTCTTTCCTACATAAATACCTATGCGTTTCATCTTAATTTATCCGTTTCGTTTTTTCTTACTCTTCATACCTGATACAAGTACAAAAAGCATTCCTTATTGCTTTCTTTATTCCCACTCCCACTGGTCAACATTGTTTACAATAGACCAGCCATGGCCATGAGGATGTAATTTCTGATCTGCCACTTTCAGACCATCACGTACAAAATAAAGATGATCAATATTGCACAGCCAGATCCACGGAATATCCCCTTCCTGTGTAATTCCTGTGGTTCCGTCCCACTGGGCTTTTTTCCAGAGATCGTAGGATTCTTCCAGGTTGCTGCTTGCAAGTGCTTCGTCCATGTATTTGTCAACTGTCTCATTTGCATATGGAGAATATTCCGCACTTCCGGTATCTTTGATGGTGTGATAAATATTGTAAAGCTCCATAGGGCTATGTGCTCCCCATCCCCATATAAGCGGTTCTGACTGTGCCTGATCGTAGGCGGTATCCCAGCCAACACCAGAAGTAGTTACATCAATTCCAAGCTCACGCAGCTGATTGGCAGAGTCTTCTGCAAGTGCCTGACGCACAGAATCTCCATTTGAAAACATAATGGTAAGCTCTGCTTTTTCCCCATCTTTTTCTCTTATTCCGTCATCTCCTTCAATCCAGCCTGCTTCTTCCATCAGAGCCTTCGCTGCATCAAGGTCATACTCTGTAACAGCCTCCTCGTTGTACCATGGCATTTTGTCGCAAACGCTATAGGCTACTGTTCCATAACCATTGAGTACATTTTCAATCATCTCCTCGCGGTCAATAGCAAGATTAATTGCACGTCGTACCTTCACATCGGAAGTCAGACTGTTTCCATATGTGATACCGTCCTTTTCTTCTGGTTCTGTACATGGAAGATTAAAGCCACGGTTATCCACAGTTGCCACACTCAGGAGTTCATATCCGTCAATTTTCTGATCACTGTAAGATGCTGCTGTGTGAGCTACATCTGCCTGTCCGGACATTGCCGCTGCCATGGCTGCATCTTCTTCCATAAACAGCACGGTCAGTTTTTTAATCTTTGGTTCTTCTCCGTAGTAATCCGGGTTTGCTTCAAAAATAACCTGCTGTCCTTTGTCCCACTGCTTCATAATATAGCGTCCGGAACCAATTGGATTCTGTCCATAATTTTCATCATAGGCATGCTCTGGTACGATTCCCACAATTGCCATGGTGTATGGCCAAATGGAATATGGCTCATTCATATGAAACTCTACCGTCGTATCGTCCACTGCAACCGCTTCCTTCAACATGGTAAAATCGTTTACAGAACTTTCATCGCGACAGGTATTAAAGGTAAAAGCAACATCAGAGGCGGTCAATGGCTCCCCATCTGTAAACTTCACATCATCACGGATTTTTACAGTCCAGGTAAGACCATCGTCACTGCAGGAATACTCTGTAGCAAGGTCATTTTCAATTCCAAGGTCCTTGGTGGTACGAACCAGGGTGCTCTGGATCAATGGCTCATGAACATGCTCTCCGGCTCCCCATCCGTAAGCCGGATCAAAACCGGATTCCGGTTCTGATGCGGTTGGCATTGTAACTACCACAGACTGATCCTCCGCACCCGCATAAACATTCCCGGCTGGTACAGCCAGCAGCATGGCCGCTGTACATAATAAACTGATTACTTTCTTGATTTTCATAGCAGTTCTCCCTCTTGTTTTTATTATCAGCAGAAATATTATTTTCTGAAGATTTCTGATTCTTTTTTCTCCCATTCCTCATTTCTTCTCAGCGCGTGTCTGAAAAAGGCTTTCTGCAAGATGTACATCACAATTTGTGGAGATTTTTCCCGGATTCGGGTGAAATATACCGCAAAGTGGGGCGTGCAGACTGCGGAATTTTTTTCAAATACGCTCCAGATAAGAAAGGCAGTTATAAGCTTTTGTCCTATAACTGTCTTTCTATAGAAGGTCTGTATTTACATGTAATAATGAGTGGAGGTGTTACATGTAACTATGTATAAAAATTCGCATTTCAGGCGTTTTCTGCCTTGCTGCTGAAACCTATTGTACCAGAATCAACAGGTATCACAAGCTCCCCAGGGGGATATTTACCCATTCCCATTTTGCATATTTTTCTGCTTTTATGGAATATCTTACAAGGAAATTTCAAGAAAAAAAAATCCTGCTTGCAGGATTCTCCGACTGCGGCGGGTTGCCTCGAACGGCAACTCCCCTTTCATCGCAGTGCAATCCTGCCCGGCAGGGCTTTCTTCTGTGCTTATTTTACTCAAATACTGCATCCACCAGCTTCTTTGTATACGCCTCTTTCGGCTCATTGATAATATCATCCGGCTTCCCGCTCTCCACCACTTTTCCGTCATACAGAACCAGCACCTTATCGCAGAAGCTCTGTACAAGTGCAAGATTATGGCAGATAAATATAAAGGATAAGCCATGTGTATCCTTCAGCTCTTCCAGAAGCTCCATGATCTGCTTCTGAATGGTCACATCCAGTGAGCTGGTAGCTTCATCGCAGATCAGCACCTTCGGTTCCACTGCCAGTGCCCTTGCAATTGCAGCTCTCTGGCACTGTCCTCCACTGACCTCATGTGGATATCTTTTTGCCAGCTCTTCTTCAAGTCCGCACTGTTCCAGCAGTTCTTTCACCCTTATTGCGATATCGGCCTTCTTCATGCCGCGATTTCGAAGGCTCTCTCCGATTCCGTCCCCCAAAGTTCTTCTCGGGTCAAAGGAACCTGCCGGATTCTGAAAAACCATCTGGATATTTCCATATACATCCCTCAACTGGCTCTGTTTTAATTTCGTAATGTCTTTTCCCTGGAATTTCAAAGTACCATCGGTAATATCCGTCAGCCTTGTGATCATCTTCGCCAGTGTACTTTTTCCAGAGCCGGATTCGCCAACAATTCCAAGTGTTTCTCCTGCCTGCAAAAAAAAGCTTACGTCATCCACAGCTTTAAAAGGCTCTTTTCCCCTCTGCGCAAATACCTTCGTTAAGTGTTCAGCTTCCAAAAGTGTGTTCATGATTCTTCCTTTCTCTTAAGCCTTGGAACTGCTGCCAGCAGCTTCTTCGTATATGGATCCTGTGGATGGTTCAACACTTTTTCCGCCTCTCCATATTCCACCGTTTTTCCATTCTTCAGAACCAGAACGGTATCCGCCATTGCCCGAACTACACCAATATCGTGGGTTACAATTATAATTGCTGTTCCAAACAATTCCCTGAGCTTTAACATTTCTCTTACTACCTGACGCTGAACCGATACATCCAGTGCACTTGTAGGTTCGTCTGCCAAAAGAATCGGTGGATTCATCAGCATGGAAATGGCAATCCCTGCTCTCTGATTCATTCCACCGGATAATTCAAAGGGATAGCTGTCCCACACGCGCTGGCTGTCTTTAAAATTCAGCTTTTCAAACAATTCCATGGCACGATCCTTTGCTTCATTTCTGCTCACTTTCTTATGAGCGCGCATACTCTCATAAATCTGGTCACCAATCGTACGGATAGGGCAAAGAGAGGCTCCTGCATCCTGAAAAATCATGCCGATCCCTGCTCCCCGGATTTTTCTTTTTTCCTTCTCTGAAATATCCAGAATATTCTGTCCCATATAACAGATGTCGCCTCTGGTTACCAGGCCTCCTGAACCAAGAAGTCCCATAGCAGCTTTGATCAGTGTACTTTTACCACTTCCGGATTCTCCTACAAGCCCCAGGATTTCGCCCGGTGTGAGTGAGAAGCTTACATCATGGACTACCGCTTCCCCGTCAAAGGATATCTCCACCGAATCATAGGTCAGTATTTTATTCTCCATTGTCGTGCAAACTCCTCCTTGATATCCAAAAAATATTTCTGCCAGCTGCCTGTATTATCCATACATGGCAGCTGGCTCTCATTTACACCATAGGCAGGTCAAACTCACAAAGCGTATTTTTCCTTAGTTAATATCCAGATCTGCTGTCAGCTCATAATAATCACAAGGATGAGCCATAAGACCGGTTACATTTGACTGCATGATCATACTCATTTTAAGATGAGAACAGAACACATAAGCGTTATCATCCAGAACGGTCTGTTGCATCTGAATTCCCAGTTCAGAACGTTTTTCCACATCAAATTCTTTTCTCAGCTCTTTTGCAAGCTCTTCCAGCTTATCACTGTGATAATGTCCATTATTGGAAACAGAGTCATCCAGAGCACAGGTTGTGAAGAAATTCTCCGGATCTCCTGTTGGGGCTGTTACCATGGCGCTTGCGTATACGTCCCACTGCGCAGGATCTTTGCGGATGGTATTACTGTCAGATGTGCAGTTAACCTGAACATCCATACCAATCTCTTTCAGAGTTGCCTGGGCTGATTCTGCCAGCAGCGGAAGCTCCTGACGGCTTGGATAAGTAAGCCAGCGGATCACAAGCTTCTCGCCATCCTTTTCACGAATTCCGTCACCATCGGAATCAATCCAGCCTGCATCCTCCAGAACCTTTTTGGCTCCATCCGGATCATAGCTCTCTGTAGTCAGATTCTGTCCGCCAAATGAAAAAGTATCCGGGAATGCACCAACTGCCGGATATCCGTATCCATTCAGAAGTACGGATACGAAGCTCTCTTTGTCAATTCCCATGGCAATTGCCTTGCGGACTGCAGGATCAGAAGTTACCGTACTTTCAAAATTCATCCATGCATAGAATGCGCGGCTTGTTGCAGCACTGGAGAACGTAAAATCATCATTCTCAAATAAAGGATAGCTTGCATATGCCATACCATAGGCAGCATTGATTTCACCTGCCTGAAGTGCAAATGCCAGTGTATCACCATCGGAAATGGTGCGAACGGTAATTTCATCTACGTTTACATCGCCATTCCAGTAGTTTTCATTTTTTACAAGATCAACATGATCGTCTGTTACAAGGTCTGTAGCCACATAAGGACCTGTACCGATTACAATGCCATTATCGGTAATTCCCGCCTGCACATCAATAATACATCCATACGGGTCACACAGATAATTGATCAATGCCGGTTTCGGCTCTTTGGTCTTAATGGTAACCACATTTCCATCTGCCTCAATACTGTCAATGCAAAGGTCACCTGCTGCTCTTTCATGATTTTCAACCAGAGACTCCAGGCTTTCCTTTACCGCCTGTCCGTCACAGGCACGTCCATTGGAAAATACAACACCATCGTTCAAAGTAATTTTCCAGGTCAGCTCATCTACATTTTCATATTCTTTGGCAATCCATGGTTCAATTTCCATGGTATCAGAATAGCGGAACAGGGTTTCGCCGACACCATAGCGGATGCAGGCCCAGCCGGCGTAGGTGTTCTGTGGATTAATATCCGCTTCTTCATTCTCCGCATTAAAGGTAGTATCACCAAATACAAATGTTTTCTTATCTTCCGCCATTGCGGGCACTGTAGTCAAACCTATTGTCATACAGACAGCCAGTGCAATTCCAAGAATCTTCTTTGTTTTCATTTACATTCCTCCTCGTGTTTATTCATACTCTTATATTTAACATGCTTTTTTCCAAAGCTTACATATTTCATTTCCGCTTTGACAGCACAAAAGAGTCCAAAATTGTGTTTTGGAAGCCGCGTATTTCAGCCTCTGACTGTCTCGCATCACTTGATCCGGCTATTCTTCGGATCCAGGTAATCCCGGACGGTATCTCCCAGCAGATTAAAAATAACCACCGATATAAAAATCGCAATTCCAGGCGACAGAACCACCCATGGATATGTCTGGATCATACTTCGTCCACCGCTCATCATGCTTCCCCACTCAGCCATTGGAATCTGCGCTCCAAGACCCAGAAAGGAAAGTCCTGCAAGCTCCATCATCATGGTTCCAATATCCAGCATAGCTGTTACCAGAACCGGTCCGATCATATTGGGAAGAACATGTCTAACAAGGATCTGAGCAGAGCTGTCCCCAGCCAATATCGCCGCATGGATGTAAGGTTCCTCTTTCAAAGCCAGTGTCTGACTTCTGGCTATACGTGAATACTTTGGCCAGCTGACCACTGCCAGCGCAATAATAGCATTTTGGATACCTCCCCCAAGAATGGCCGCGATCGCCATTGCAAACACCAGCCCTGGAAATGCCAGACAGACATCAGAAATTCTCATCATAACAGAATCCAGAATTCCGCCATAATAGCCACAGCATAATCCCACAATCGTACCGAAAATGGAAATCACAGCCACCAGTATAAAAGTGGAAAAAATACTGGCTCTTGCTCCGCTGATCACCCGGGACAGCATATCCCTGCCATAAGTATCTGTCCCCATTGGATGCTGAAGACTGGGTGCCTGAAGGGCGCTGGAAAGATCCTGGGCGTAAGGGTCATAAGGACAGAGATGGTCTGAAAAAACTGCCAGGACTACAAGACAGACAGCCAGAACGCTGAAAATTATCAGCTTTTGTTTTATATGGATCTTTCTAATCCTCTGCACACGCACGGTTACGTGCTTTCCATTATCTGTGCTTTGCCCATTTTTCAGCACTACACTTTCTTTTTGACATCTACCTTGTTCTTTCTTACCCATCTTTTCCAGTATTTTACTTTCCGTTTTCTTTTCTGGCACTTCGTCCATTTTTTTTACACTCACTGCTTCGCACCTCCCAGACGGATTCTCGGATCAAGGAACCGGTAAGACAGGTCTGTGAGCAGATTTACTAGCACATAAATGATCGCCATCCACATAACATACGCCTGAATAATGGGATAGTCGCGCATGGAAATAGCATCTACTGCCATTTTTCCAACACCGTCCCACATGAAGATGGACTCCACAATTGCCGTACCGCCAAGGAGGTTTCCCACTGACAGCATTAACAGGGTAATAACCGTAACCAGGGATGCTTTCATAATACTTTTCCATAAGGTAACAGAAAACTTCACCCCACGGGCACGGGCACCTGCTACATAATCCTTACTCAGCTCATCTAACACAGTAGCCCTTACCTGCCGCAGATATTTTGCAGACATGGCAATGGCCAGGGTTATGGCCGGCATTGCAACACTTTTCAGACTCACATCCTTGGCAATAACAGGGAAAATCCTGACCCGGATTGCAAGAAAATACATAAGTAAAAGTGATACAAAGAAATTAGGAAGACTGTTTCCTATAAAACTGCAGAAACGAATCAGGTAATCAGCAATTGTATTCTGCTTCACAGCAGACAAAATTCCCAAAGGAATCGAAATAATAATAGTAAGCAGAATGGAAGTAGCTGTAAGAAGCAGGGTTGCCGGCAGTTTTGATATAAAAGTATCAAAGACCGAAACTCCTGATACATAGCTGTTTCCCATATCTCCACGCAGCAGTTTTCCAAGCCATACAAAATACTGGGTTAAAAATGGCTTATCCAGCCCCAGCTCTTCTCTTGCCGCATCCAGTTCAGCTTCCGATACTACCCCTCCTGTATTCTCCATTTTCCGCGTTACAACATCACTTCCTGCAATACGCATCATTCCATAAGAAAGAAAAGTAATTGCAAACAGAATGGGAATCAGCTGAAGGATACGTTTGATTGCATATTTTTTCATTTAATTGTCTCCATTCCATACTGTACAAGTAGGTTTTCACTCATTCTTTCATCCCTTGGTGTAGTTTAGCAAAATAAAAAACAGCCTACAACCCGCCCAGGGGGTTATAAGCTATTCTTATTTGGAATATATTTTCAATTTTCAGGAATACCTTTTCTCTATTTATGCAGACCGTCACACGTTCCTTTAGCCGATTCTGCTTCGTTTTTCTTTTATCCCTCTCATATTCAGCTGCCATTCTCCAGCTTCAATTTTTCCCTTAAAAATCCCAGCAATTCCTCCATCAGCTCATCCGTCTCGTCATTCTTTCTTCTGATGTATCCGAAAACCACCTTATTCTTTTTGAATTCCAGCGGAATGCCTTTGTTTGCTGCCTTTTTATCATTGGAAAGATAACTGCCGCTGATATTGCAAAGTCTGGTCTCTTTCAACATCTTTTCCATAATGTAGTCGCTGTTTGTAATAATGGAAACATTCAGATTTTCCCAGCTGAACACACTACGTTTTTCTTTCTCGCCCAATTCCAGAAACTCATCACGGAAGTTCTGGATAAATCGGAAATTCTTCATCGCTTCCATATTTACGGTCTGTGCTTTCTCTCTATCAGCTGCTTCCTGATCCAATATATTCAACTTTCCCGGATAAAATGTCGCCGTACTTTCCTGCATAACGGTAAAAACCAGCTTGTTTTTCGCCAGCTCATACTGGAATTCCTTTTTTTGCTGTTCCATCACGTATACAAAGCCAATGTCTGAAAGGTAATCCCGAACACGTTCCATGACCGTGCGCACACCGGCTGTATAGATTTCAAAATGATAATCCTTGTCATAATTTTCTTTATAAAACTCCACAAACTGATTCGTAAACCAGGAACTGGGATTCAATGAAATCCGTAGATATTTTGCCATATTCCCATGGCTCATCTCTTCCAGTATCCGGGAATCATTTATGATCCTGCACGCATATCGGTATGCCTCCCGGCCTTTCGCCGTAAGCGCAATTCCCCTTGGCATACGCTCAAACAATACAATTCCCATTTCCTCCTCCAGCGCTTTGATTGCCTTGCTCACACTGGGCTGAGTCGTATAAAGAAGCTTGGCAGCCTCGCTGATAGAGCCAGTTTCAGCACACACTATAAAATATTTCAGTTGCTTCAGATCTAACATAGCTATTCCCTCTCTGGCGAAAACTTCAGTCTTTTTACATCTGCTTTCGTTCTGTTTTTATGTTTCCTCATCTACATCCAGCGCAAATCTGCAAAAATCCCCTCCACTGACTGCAAGATCAATGTCACTCGTCCTTTTGAAATCTCCACGCGCCCTTGCCCTAAAGAGAATTATCAAGCCTCACTCCCACCAGATTTCTTTCTTCCACTTTACCATATCTTCCTATTAAGTCAAGCTGTGTACTTTCAATTTAAGCAGGTTATAGGAATTCCCTATAGCCAGCTATCTTTATTCCATATTAGACAAGGTCAGATTTCTATGCTATCATTCAATCCATATTAATCCTAGTTGCTAAATAGGAAACAAAAATAAGAGGAGGATACAATTATGAGAAAAAGCATCTTGACTTTAGGAATTGCAGCAGTATTAACAGGAGTTCTGGCAACATGCAGTATGGCCTACGCAGCTGATGACGAGCTTGCACAGATTCAGGAATCAGGAAAACTGAAAGTCGGTGTGGAAGGAACCTATCCTCCATACACCTATCATGACGACAACGGAGAGCTTACCGGATTTGACGTGGAGGTAGCAAAGGCAATTGCAGACAAGCTTGGTGTGGAAGCAGATTTCACAGAATCTGACTGGGATTCCCTTCTTGCAGGAATCGACAGTGGACGTCTTGATACAGTTATCAATGCAGTAAGTATCACACCTGAGCGTGAAGAGAAATACGATTTCGCAGGACCATATTTCTACATCACACAGCAGATCGTAGTAGCTAAGGATAATGATGATATCGTAGATATGGCTTCTCTGAATGGAAAAAAAGTAGCAAACACTGCCACAACCGCTTACCTTGATATTCTGGAAGACGCCGGTGCCTCTCTTGTACAGATCAGCACAGCTGACGAAGCGGTTTCCCTGATTGAATCCGGACGTGCCGACTTCACAACCTTTAACTCTGTTGTATTCAATGAATACCTTCAGCAGCACCCGGATGCAAATCTGAAAGTTGCTTTCGTAATTCCGGACGTTGTAGATACCTACGCTGTCCCGATCAAGAAAGGAGAAACAGCTTTATATGATGCAGTTCAGAACGCCATTAACGAACTGAAAGAAGACGGAACTTTAAGCAAGCTTTCTGAGGATTACTTCGGCACAGACTTCACACAGCCGCAGGATGAAAATGCAGCAAATACAGACACCGCTTCTGAGGATGCAACAGCAGAAAGCACTGATGAAAACTAATTACTTTTCCACAGCTGTTGTCCAGAACAACAGACAATCATCCAACAATTGAAAGTAAAAGGAAACAATTATGAGTGAACGTTTAGCAGGGATTCTGGTATCTTCTTTCACCAGAATCCTCATACCCGGAATAAAAGTTACAATCCCCCTTACCTTATTATCCTTTGTTTTTGGCTGCATCATCGCCCTTTTTCTGGCCCTGGTACAGATTGCCAATGTAAAAGGACTGAAGCAGTTCGCAAGATTTTACATATGGGTCTTCCGCGGAACCCCACTTATTGTACAGCTGTTCATAATCTTCTTTGGCCTGCCGTCTGTCGGAATTATCCTGGACGCTTTTCCATCCGCTGTGATTGCCTTTGCCCTGAACCTTGGCGCTTACAACGCTGAGATTTTCCGATCTGCAATCCAGGCGGTACCAGAAGGACAGACAGAAGCTGCTTATATGGTGGGTCTGAGTTACCGCCAGACCATGACCAGGATTGTAATGCCCCAGGCATTCCGAATCGCTTTTCCACCACTGTTTAACTCACTGATCGGACTTACCAAGGACACTTCCCTTGCCTCCAGTATCACAGTTGTGGAGCTGTTCACCACCGCACAGCAGATTGCCGCCAGAACCTACGAGCCCTTCGCCCTGTACTGCGAGGCTGCTGTTATTTACCTTATGATCTGTACCGTCCTTACATGGGTACAAAACTATTTTGAGAAAAAGCTGGTATGGAATGCACCAGCACCAGTGAAAGGAGAATAATCATGTCTTATATTTCAAAAATCGACCCGGAAACAGCAGGCGAAAAAGAGAAAGAAGTAATCAGGGACCATCTTGCACAAGGATACAGGCTCACTAATGAAAAGCTTACTCTTCTCCATAATGCAGAAGCCTTCAAAGCCATCGAAGACAGCTCCTACACCCTTGACCGGGAGCTGCAGAGACTGATTGGAAAAAGAGCCGGTGACTTCTTTGAATATGCAATTTCCGAAGAAAATGACTGCCTGGTATGCAGTACTTATTTCAGAAAGCTTCTGAAAGATAATGGTATTGATTTCGACAATTTTCAATTTACAAAGAAGGAAGAATTACTTATTTCTTTTGGCCGCGCTCTTGCAAAAGATCCGAAAAACATTCCGGATGAAATCTATACTGAATTAAAAGAAGAATTTACAGAAGAAGAAATCGTAGTTATCACAGCTATGGGTGTGCTGATGGTTGCCAATAACTACTTTAACGATATTTTAAAGATCGAAGTATAATCAATGTCGCCTTCGGCAGCATCACCATATGTGAACAACTCGTATTTTATATCATTTACTACAGAAGAAAGACTTTTAAGCTTCTTCATAATACCCTGTTATCAATTACCAAATTTCTATATAAGAATGTGAGAAAAAAATATGCTGGAAGTAAAGAATATCCATAAAAAATTCGGGACAAACGAAGTATTAAAAGGTGTTGATTTCAAAGTTGAAAAAGGTTCTGTGATCGCAGTTCTGGGAAACAGCGGTTCTGGAAAGACAACCCTTCTCCGCTGTATCAGCTTTCTGGAGCAGGCAGATAAAGGAAAAATCACCTTTGATGATTTCCATAAAGATATCACTGCTGTGACCAGGAAAGAGATCCGGCAGTTACGAATGAAAATGGGCTTTGTCTTCCAGGGATACAATCTTTTCCGCAACAAAACAGCACTTGACAATGTACTGGAGGGTCTTACCATTGCCCGTAAGAATTCTCCGGAAGAAGCGAAGAAAAAAGCTATGGAAATGCTGGAAAAAGTAGGCATGGCAGACCGCGCCAACTTCTATCCGGACCAGCTTTCCGGTGGGCAGCAGCAGCGTGTGGCTATCGCGAGAGCTATCGCCTACAATCCGGAAGTAGTTCTCTTCGACGAACCAACCTCCGCCCTTGACCCAAGACTTACCGGCGAGGTTCTGGATGTTATGAGAAAGCTTGCCGACGAAGGAACCACCATGGTCGTAGTCACCCACGAAATGGATTTTGCCAGAAAAGTTGCCAACTGGGTAGTCTACATGGAGGACGGAGTTATCGTAGAAGAGGGACCATCCAAAGAGTTCTTCTCGCAGCCTAAGAGCGAGAAAACGATGGCATTTCTCCATATGACAAGTTCGGATTATGTGATTTGATAACTTTCTTTTATTTTGATATCCCTTTTTCCAAAAAATGTGCCTGGGAAATAAATTCCGGGCACATTTTTATGTCACCATATATTTTTCAGGCTTGTATAACTATGATACCTGCGGATTGTTTCGTCCGTTGCACTCCCATAACCTACTCAATTCGCATATCGTGAAGCATACGCTCCGCTTTTATGCTTTCTTTGCTGCAATGGCAAACATCGGAGTTGGATTATAAAATTCATCCTTCTCTTTATAAACCCGTCTGCTCAACCCCAGATCAATGGAAATCTGCTCCATTCCTGTTTTTCCAAGCTCTTCCACGTCCCAGGCAGGGCGGAGGTAAGAACTGATGGGCAGCTGACGTTTAATATCTTCGCACTCCTGCATCAGGGAATTTCCAAGCTGGTTGTGGGCATGGTTTTCCGGGAGATCGGAGGTTTCGGCGAAGTTTGTGGCGCCGTAGTTGGCATCAAAATTCAGGAGAAGTCCGCCTGGTTTTAATACTCTGGACCACTCTTTGTAAGCCTGGGCTGCTTCTGGTAAGGTCCAGGTCAGGTTTCGGGAAATGACTACGTCGAAGCTCTCGTCCTGGAAAGTTAAATGCTCCGCATCCATCACCTGGAAGTCGCATGTTACCTGCTCTTCTTTGGCAAGGATCCGGGAGTTTGTGATCATATCCGGAGTAAGGTCGGTGCCTGTTACCTGGTGTCCCTGTTTTGCAAGAAGGATTGTAAAGAAACCGGTTCCACAGCCCACATCCAGGATTTTAAGTTTACCATTACCAGTCTCTTTTTCCTTAATTTTTGCAACTGCATCTTTTCTTTCCTTGCTTTCATCCTCAATTTTTTTTTCAGGACTTAATGCCTTTTTAGGTAGGTATTTCTCAATTTCTTCCAGCCATCTCTTTGCCAGCGGACTATGTAACTCTGCCCTTCTCTGCTCCAGAAAGCTGTCGCTTCGCTTGGTCCAGTAGGCCGCAATCTTCTCTTTTCGGTCGTCTTCCTCATAACTGATCCGGCCATAAGCTACCATCGGACCATCCTTAATCACCTGCAGGGAACCAGTCTGATACAGGATCACTCCATCCCCATAGGAGGTACAGGTTTCCAGAATATTGTCCTCGTAATCCTTTACATATCCAAGGATTTCCCCTTCTGTAAACAGGTCTCCTGCCCTCTTCTGGGGATACCAGAGTCCCGTATAAGAGGCAGATTGATACTGCACATCCGTTACGTTTAACGGATAATATTTCCGCATACTTCTATGACCGTCATAAATACCGAGGAACCGTAAAATACTGCGTACATCACGCTTCATAGAACGCACTTCTTCTGTCTCCCAGGCTCCCATTCCGCCCCGCTCCAGAAGAACGGAAGGAATGCCGCAGGATGCTGCATAATTATAGCTTCCACCAGACGATACCTCAGATTTTACCATGTAAGGAACATCCACCTGCTCTGCCATCTGACGGGAAATTTTCATCACTTCCGGGGCTGCTTTACCTGCATAATACACATAGGGAGTCAGTTTCTCATAGTCGTCACCGCTGTGAAGATCAATATAAAAATCTGCCACCTTCTGCAGCTCTTCAACTACTGCATAAGCCAGTTTTTCGTATGTGGTACCTTCTTTTTTTCCTGGAAAAAGGCGGTTCAGATTCTCACCTGTCGCTCTGCAAAGAGAACCGTGACGGTTTTCAAATTCTTCCCTCGCCACTACCTTTACAATAATCACTGTTCCTGTCATTTTCTCAATTTTCAAATCTCTTCCAAGCTCTACGGCACTCTGGATTCCCACATATTCTCCAGCGTGGATACCAGCTGTGATAAGAGCTGTTTTACCTGGTTTTTCGCCCCTGACAATTGTTGCAGGAAGAGAAAATCTACCATTTCCAATGGAAATAAAACCATGGACACGCTGCCCTGGTGCCGCACTTAAGCCACCTATATTTATTATTTCACTCATTATTTTCTACCTTTTCCAATAATATCTTTACAAATAATTTTCCTTACGATTCAATAAAAACTTATCCTATTTTTTAAATACTCTAATACTTCATTCTTACAACCAACACCGCTTTACTTATCTTTAAATTCGTACAAATTTCTGTATATCACTGATAATATCTTTTTCTATTTTACAGCCTCCACCATAAACATGGGTGTAGATCCATAATTCAGCTTCTCTTCCTCGCTCCATACCTGCTGCCAGATGTCCTCATTCACCTGAATCTGCGCTGCTCCAAGCGCTTCCAGTACCTTCACATCCCATCCCGGACGCTTGGTCTCCGACAACGGAACCTGCAGCGCAATTTTCTCCATTCGGTCAATATCTGTGCACAGATAATGGTCATCCAAGCTTCCTTTTTCCACATTTTTACGGTCGTTCTCGTAAGCCTCACGCTTCTTATCATCATAGAGATATCCATACCAGTTGGCATCAAAATTCAAAAGCTTTCCACCTTTTTTCAGAACCCGAAGCCACTCTTTATAAGCCATTTCCGGATGGGGCAGATTCCAGGTCAGGTTTCTGGAAATGATCACGTCAAAGCTCTCATCTTCAAACTCCAATGCCTGGGCATCCATTCTTTTAAATTCAATATTCCGGCTCTTTTCTCCGATAAATTTCGCTGCATTTTCTGCAGCCTTTTCCAACATTCCCGGAGTGTAATCTATGGCTGTTACATGATATCCTGCTTCCGCAAGGATCATAGGGAAAAAGCCTGGGCCAGTACCGATATCCAGAATTCTCAGGTGGTCCTTATATTTGTCTGTATGTTGTTTTTCAGAAAATTCTTCTTCGAAAACTTCTTTTTCCACAGAATTGTTTTCTGAATCCTCATTTTTCCCAGACCTTTTTCCAAAAAATCCGCGTTCCAGAGTCTCCAGCCATGCCTTTTTCTGCATTCCCTTCAATTCTTTTTCATTCACCTCAGAATACCCTTCCGTCCGGGTGCTCCAATAACTCTCTATTTCATCCAGTAATTTATCCAATTTCAAATCCTCCGCATTAAACTCCAATGTTAAAATATTATCAAAACCAGTTTTCTTCCGCAAGCCCCCCGGGGGGATGGAACTCTATATAAAAAAAGCAGACAAATCTGTATCTCTACAAACTCGCCTGCTCTTTTTTCTTTAAAAAGCTGTCTAAATTAAGGGAATTTCAACTATTACAAGTGCTTCTCCAACAACACCAGCTGCACATCCGGTATCCCGTTAAATTCTGTAGGCACAATCCCGATTTCCTTATATCCAAGCTTCTTATACAGCCCTCTTGCAACGGCATTTCTTGCATTAGTATCCATTCGAAGCTCCGGACAGCCATGGCTTAAAGCGTAATCCTCATAGAACTTTACCAACTTCTTTCCATAGCCTTTTCCAGAAGCGGAAGGGGAAACTACCAGAGTGTGAAGGACGCAAACCTCCTCATCCCTGGCTGCGAATTCCCAATCGCCTTCTGCATAAGAATCCACCTGCGCTTTATTGATTCTGGCCGCTCCCAGGAGCTTACCTGCATCCTCCAGAACAAACAAGTCCTTGGCATCTAATGCGGCCTGTGCCGTAGCTCTTGTAGGATACACACCACGGATCCAGCCAATGGTCTGCTGACCTGTTTCTTCTGCCGTATGAATGTCATTGTAAAGCTGTTCCACAGACGCAAGGTCAGCCTGCGTTCCCTTTCGAATTATCATTTTCTGTCACTCTCCTTATGCAAAATATAATGTTTTTCTTCGTCTCGTAAAAAGCCCTATCTGCTTCTTTTTAATACTGTTCATAGCTGTCAGACTCCTGGATATATCTGGGATTTCATGATCATACTGGCTGTATTTTTTCAGCCGCAATTTCATCAATTCTCACAATCTCTTCCTCCGTAAATGGTGCACAGTGGATTGCTTTTATGTTATCAAGGATCTGCTGTGGTCGTGATGCTCCAATGAGTACACTGGTCACCTCCTGCTGTGCAAGCAGCCAGCCAAGAGCCATCTCCGAAAGCTTCTCGCCACGCCCTGCAGCCATATCATTCAGCTCCCGGATCTGTAGCAAACGCTCTGGAGTCAGATTGCTTTCCTTCAAAAATCTGCCATCGGTACGAATTCTGCTGTCCTCCGGAATGCCATTAAGATAGCGGTCTGTAAGCTGTCCCTGTGCAAGAGGACTGAAAGTGATCAGACCTTTTTTCAGAATTCCTGTGGTCTTTTTTAGTCCATTTTTCTCCACAGTTCTGTCAAAAATAGAATAACGATTCTGATTAATTACAAAAGGACAATGCATTTCCTGCAAAATCGACGCTGCCTGTGAAAGTGTTTTTCCATCGTAATTGGAAAGTCCCACATACAAGGCTTTTCCGCTCTGCACTGCACTGGCCAGCGCTCCCATGGTCTCTTCCAGAGGGGTCTCCGGGTCCATTCTATGATGGTAAAAAATATCTACATATTCCAGTCCCATACGCTTCAGGCTCTGGTCAAGACTTGCCAGAAGATACTTGCGGCTGCCCCAGTTCCCATAAGGACCATCCCACATTTCATATCCTGCCTTGGTAGTAATGATCAGCTCGTCCCTGTATTTTCCCAGATCTTCTTTCAGAATCCTGCCGAAATTAATCTCTGCACTCCCCGGCTCCGGTCCATAATTATTGGCCAGATCAAACTGGGTAATTCCATTGTCAAAAGCAGTAAAGCACAGCTGTCTCATATTCTCAAAATTCGCTGTATCTCCGAAATTATGCCACAATCCCAGTGACACCTTCGGCAGCATAAGTCCGCTGTCACCACAACGGTTGTATTCCATTATGGTGTAACGTTCCTTTGAAGCAATGTACATAATAAAAACCTCCCTGAAAACGATAATTAGTTTTAGTATACTACCCGGAAAATAATTTGTCATTGGAAAATATGACTGTTTATGGTATTACTGTTCGGAACGTGTTACTGTTCACTGGTAATATTCCGCGAGGTGTTTTTGAGAACAAAGTTCACAGAAAACCCGAGAATTAAGTTTGCGCAGCAAACGCTACTTCTTGTGCTTGTCACAAGAAGGTTCGTCTTTCTGTGCATTGCGAAGCGCGTTACTGGTCACGGAGTGAACAGTAACCGGAACGTTACCAATAAGCAATAACAAACAACTGGCAGATTGTTGACTACAAACCGCAACACAGAATTGAACAGCAGGGATTATTTCAAAAAAATAATTGCCCCAAACGGTAAACTATGGTATTCTATAGGTATTATACTTGTACTGCTACACAAGCAAGAAATTGAGGTGATTTATCGTGAAATCTAATGAATCTGCTGAGAACTATCTGGAGACCATTCTTATTCTCAGCAAAAAGAAACCTGTTGTGCGTTCCGTTGATATTGCTGATGAACTTGGATTTAAGAAGTCAAGCGTCAGTGTTGCTATGAAGAACCTTCGTGAAAAGAACCATATCACTGTCACTCCAGAAGGATATATTTATCTTACCGAATCCGGACAGAAGATTGCAGATATGATTTATGAGCGACATGAATTTTTATCCTCCTGGCTGATCAGTCTGGGTGTTGATCCGGAAACTGCAACCTCCGATGCATGCCGTATCGAGCATGTCATCAGTCCAGAGAGCTTTACCGCTATCAAGGAGCATCTTTCTCCTGGTAAATAAATTATACGCATTGCGTTTTTGCATTGCATTTTCTTACAATTACAGAAGCTCATTGACTGCTGTACGCAGCAATCATAAAGACCTGTACTCCAGATAAAACCAATGACAAGATTCCATCATTGTAGAATTTTATCCGGATACAGGTCTTTTTTATTTATATACTTTTCCTTATTTCACCAGATAATATCTGGCAGAAAATGGTCCCATTTTAAATACTGCTTTTCCGCCTGTAATTACCTTTTCTTTTTTCGTGTAGCGCTTTTTACCGCCATATTTCACCATATCACTTGCAAGGAGAAGCTCATATCCGTCATAATCTTTTTCCAAAGTATATTCCTGGATTTCGTCGGAGAAATTGAACACAGCCAAAATTTTCTGATCCCCACTGATTCTTTCAAACAGATACATGCACTTCTGCTCCTGATGGCAATCCACCCATGAGAAACCATCCTGGCTGAAATCTCTCTGGGAAAAAGCACTGTTCTTCAGATAGCATTGGTTCAGATCTGCCATGAATTTATGAAATGCTTCATGAACAGGGAATTTCAGCAAAATCCAGTCCAACTCATCCTTTTCGCACCATTCTTTCAGCTGTGCCAGCTCATTTCCCATGAAATTCAGCTTTGCACCCGGGTGCGCATACATATACATATAGAAAGCTCTTGCCTGTGGAAATTTCCCATCATAACCACCGTTCATCTTCTGGGCGATGGTTGCCTTTCCGTGGACAACCTCATCATGGGACAGCGGCAGGATATAGCGCTCATTGTAAAAATACATCATAGAGAATGTCAGCTTGTGATATTTTTCCTGTCTTTCTTTTGCATCTGCCTGAAAATAAGACAGAGTATCATGCATCCATCCAAGATCCCATTTGTAATCAAATCCAAGTCCGCCCTCCCATACCGGCTTTGTCACACCCTGATATGGAGTGGAATCCTCGGCAAAAAGGAGGCAGTCAGGGATTCTTTCCTTTAAGCCCTGATTCATGGTACGGATAAATTTCAGAGCTGCCAGGTTTTCTCCACGGCTTGCGTCCCCCTGCCAGTAAATCAGATTTCCTACTGCGTCCATGCGAAGGCCATCGAAATGGAATTCATTCATCCAGTAATAGGCAGAGGACTGCAGAAAACTGCAAACTTCTCCTCTGGAATGCATAAAATTGCAGCTTCCCCATTCGTTGCGGCCAACTGCCATGTTTGGATATTCATAAAGGGCTGTTCCGTCATATTCTGCCAACGCATAATCATTCACTGCAAAATGCACTGGAACAAAATCCAGAATGACCCCAATTCCAGCCTGGTGGCACTGGTCTACAAATGCTTTCAATTCTTCCGGCTTGCCATAGCGGGAGGTTGGACTGAAATATCCTGTATCCTGATATCCCCAGGATTCGTCGCATGGGTACTCACAGAGAGGCATGATCTCCACATAATTATAGCCGTGTTCCTTCAAATAGGTGATAAGGATCGGTGCCAGTTCCTCATAGGTGTACCAGTCTTCCTGTCCTTCGCCTCGTTTTTTCCAGGAGCCAAAATGCATTTCATAAATGTTTACTGGTTTGTCGTAGCTTGCTTTGCGGTTTTTCAGCCATTTGCTGTCGCCAAATTCATAACCGCCAAGAGCATAGGTCTTTGAAGCAGTGCCTGGACGCATCTCGCTATAAAAAGCATAGGGGTCTGCATGGTCCACGAAGGAGCCGTCCTGACGGTAAATTCTGTATTTATACATCAGGTCAGAGCCTACATTATTCATGGTGCATTCCCAGAAATTGCCATCATGAACGCGGTTCATAGGAGTCTCTGTCCAGCCGTTGAACTCACCAATTACAGATACTCGCTGCGCTGCCGGGGCAAATGTACGGAAGGTGGTTCCGCCATCCCATACGTGAGCACCAAGGTACTGATATGCTTCAAATTCTTTTCCTGTATAAAAGTTGTAAAAATCCATGTTTTTGCTCTCCCATTCATTATAAAAAGATATTAGACAGTAGTTGTTTTTCTCTGTATAATAAGTATAATTGTGTAAATGAAAAATTGCTACCGACGAAAAACGACATTAGTTGGATTTCCAACGTTTTTTGAAATGTGTCGGATTTCTTTATAACCTATTTAGTGTGTTGAAAGTTGTTCAAGGCGGACGCACTCGGACAATGGTGATTGCTCACTCGCCGGCGCAACGCTCCAGCGAACTAACTGCTAACTGCGACTAAATCGTTCAGGAGAGCCTTCACGATTAAGTCGACCTAAGCAGTGGATTTCGCCTACGCTAAAACCGCGCCTGAAATGGCTCGCTGGAGCAATCACCATTGCCCGAATGCTGTGTACTGGCTGGACTTATTTGTACATAGTAACTTTCAACAGGTGGGGTGGGTGAGTGATTGGTTTCCCTATACTGTATCGGAAACGAAAGTTTATGGGAATCTTGCCGAAAATTAGCGGCTTTTATAATTTCTATGAAGTATTTGCACATTCTTAGGGCTGTTTTGCAAACAAAGAACTTGACATATTATTTTATGTGTCTTCAATACCCCATTTAGATGGTTGATACTTCGCAGCTTTATTGGTTTTACCTAATCTATCATTGGCAAGAAAGTTTCGGGGAAACAATCACTCCCCCTCCCCTCGTTAAAAGTTCCTAAATAACCTCAGTTCCAGCCGACACACAGCATTTGGGCAATGTGTATTACTTCAGCGAGCCATTTCAGGCGCGTTCTTAGCGTAAGCGAAATCCAGCGCTTACGTAGACTTATGCGTGAGGGCTCTCCCGAACGCATTAGTCGCAGTTAGCGATTAGTTCGCTGGAGCGTTGCGCCGGCGAGTGAGTAATACACATTGTCCAAATGCGTCCGCATTGAAGAACTTTTAATCAACTAAATAGCAAATTAAAATAAAGGATAACGCTATATGGATATTAGAATTGAAAAAACCAGACAGAGTATTATAAATGCTTTTATAGAGTTGCGTTCTCATAAGGAGCTGGAGAGGATTACGATTAAGGAGTTGTGTGAGAAAGCGCAGATCAATAAATCTACATTTTATGCACATTATCAGGATATTTATCATCTCTCGGATACATTGGAAACGGAAGTTGTGGTATCAATTATGGAGAATCTCACTCATCCGGAGAGAGTACTGGACGATACTGCTTTTTTTTCCAGGGAACTGTTTATGGGGTTTCTGGCAAAGGATTCGCTGATTGGAATTTTGTTTTCGGGAAGCAGGAGTAAATGCCTGGTGCAGAAAATTGAAGCAGCTTTAAAGGAGCTGGTGTTTGGAGCTTACCCTCAATATCGGGATGACAAGGACATTAATATTATGCTCACTTACATTCTATATGGATGTTATTATGCGTTTTATGAAAACCGAAAATATGGAGATGTGCCAGTGCTTTCCAGTATTACAGAACTTACAGGCAAGACGGCGCAGGCAGCATTAAAAATGATAAAAAAATAAAAGCACCTCAATGCACGCAACATTAAATATGATAAAAACTAAAAGCACCCTCGAAGTGTGCAACTTTGCAACTACTAAACAGTTACCTATTTTCATCGCAGGAGGTCAATAAATTGACAACAAACAATTCGAATATACAAGAAATAAATTCTGGTACTCCACCAGTATCTCCCTTACAAATTTTAAAAACTTACTTCGGATATGATTCCTTCCGGGAAGGACAAGGAGAAATTATAGATACCATTTTAAGTGGAAGAGATGCTCTGGCAATTATGCCGACAGGGGCCGGAAAATCCCTTTGTTATCAAGTTCCAGCGCTGCTTTTGCCAGGAATTACATTGGTGGTTTCACCGCTGATCTCACTTATGCAGGATCAGGTGAAATCTCTGAATGAAGCAGGAATTCACGCGGCTTATATTAATTCCTCACTGACTGAGGGACAGATTAATAAGGCTCTTTCTTTCGCTGCGCGAGGTGTCTATAAGATTATTTACGTAGCACCAGAACGACTGGAAACAGCTTCATTTCTAAGCTTCGCGCTACATACTCCTATCTCCATGGTAACTGTAGACGAGGCCCACTGTATCTCCCAATGGGGACAGGATTTCCGTCCAAGTTACTTAAAAATCATAGATTTTGTGGAACAGCTGCCTGGCAATCCGATCATCAGTGCCTTCACTGCCACCGCAACAGAAGTGGTAAAAAATGACATTGCAAGGATCCTGAAACTGAAGAATCCCAACGTTGTTGTCACTGGTTTTGACAGAGAAAATCTCTATTATCAAGTGGAACATCTCACTGGAAAGCAGAAGGACATCTTTATCCAAAATTACATAGAAACCCACCCAAACGAAAGTGGAATCATCTACTGTGCCACCAGAAAAAACGTGGATACTTTGTATGAGAAATTATTGAAACAAGGCGTCTCTGTAACCCGTTACCACGCTGGAATGAGCAACGATATCCGCAAAAAAAGTCAGGATGATTTCATCTATGACCGCGCTCAGGTTGTGATTGCCACCAATGCTTTTGGCATGGGAATCGACAAATCCAATGTGCGTTTCGTCATCCACTACAACATGCCTCAGAGCATGGAAAACTATTACCAGGAAGCTGGCCGCGCAGGACGTGATGGTGAACCTGCAAAATGTATCCTTCTCTTTTCCACTCAGGATGTGATGATCAGCAAACTCCTTCTTGGAAGCAAAGACTTCGAAGGTATGGATTTTCAGGAAATTGAACAGGTAAAACATCAGGATTCCCGCCGTCTCCAGCTTATGGAAGGCTACTGTATGACCACCTCCTGTCTGCGCAATTACATCCTGAAATACTTCGGAGAAACCACACATCAGCCTTGTGATAATTGCGGCAACTGCCACCAGGAATTTGAAGAACTGGATATGACCCTGGATGCCAAATGGGTAGTCGGCTGCATCACCGAAATGCGCGGCCGCTATGGCCAGGCTCTTGTAATCGGCACCCTCCTGGGCTCAAAAAAAGCCCGTCTGAAGGACATTGGCGCCACCTCCTACAACTGCTATGGTCAGTTAGAGAACCGCACTGAAGCCGATCTCCGGCTCCTTATTAGCCAGATGATCCGTATGGGTTATATCACCCAGACAGAAGGAGAATACAGTGTTTTAAAAGCAGGAAATATTGCAGATTTACAAAATAAAAATACAAAGATCATAATAAAGAAATTCAAAGAAAAAGAGAAAATATCAACCACAAAGAAACACAAAACTCCATTCAAAAAGGACAGTTTTTCCGCTTCCACCGAAAGCTCATCCACTGATTCCACCGCCACAAACTCCAGCCACAATTCTGCCCTTTTTGAAGCCTTACGTCAGCTCCGTCTCCAGATTGCCAAGGAAGAATCTGTCCCTCCCTACATCGTCTTCACCGACAGAACCCTTATCGATATGTGCAGTAAACTTCCTCAGAATGAGGATGAAATGCTCAATGTATCCGGTGTAGGACAAAACAAACTTAAGAAATACGGCCAACGATTTTTACAGGAAATTTCCGCATTTCAGTCTGCTAATCACTAGACATCATTGCTATTTAATGTGTTGAAAGTTGTTCAAGGCAGACGCATTCGGACAATGGTGATTGCTCACTCGCCGGCGCAACGCTCCAGCGAACTAACTGCTAACTGCGACTAAATCGTTCAGGAGAGCCTTCACGATTAAGTCTCCGTAAGCAGTGGATTTCGCTTACGCTAAAACCGCGCCTGAAATGGCTCGCTAGAGCAATCACCATTGCCCGAATACTGTGTACTGGCTGGGACTTATTTGTACGTAGGAACTTTCAACAGGTGGGGAGGGTGAGTGACTGGTTTCCCTATACTGTATCGGAAACGAAAATTTATGGGAAACTTGCTGGAAATTAGCGGCTTTTATAATTTCTATGAAGTATTTGCACAATTTTTAGGCTGTTTTGCAAACAAAAACTTGACATATTATTTTATGTGTCTTCGATACCCCATTTAGATGGTTGATACTTCGCAGCTTTATTGGTTTTACCTAATCTATCATTGTCAAGAAAGTATCGGGAAACCAATCACTTCCCCTCCCCCTCGTTAAAAGTTCCTAAATAACCTCAGTTCCAGCCGACACACAGCATTTGGGCAATGTGTATTACTCCAGCGAGCCATTTCAGGCGCGCTCTTAGCGTAAGCGAAATCCAGCGCTTACGGAGACTTATGCGTGAGGGCTCTCCCGAACGCATTAGTCGCAGTTAGCGATTAGTTCGCTGCAGCGTTGCGCCGGCGAGTGAGTAATACACATTGTCCAAATGCGTCCCTCCTGAAGAACTTTTAACCAACTAAATAGCAACTTAAAAGAGACCATTGCGAACTCATTTCCAGTCCGCAACGGCCTCCCCTTAAGGAGTTTTATTTACTTTCTTTCACGCTCTTAAATCGCCCCAAGAATCCGTCTGGCATTATCAATCCTCTCCTGCGTTGGAGGTTTCACGCCCTCCAGCGGATAAGGAATCCCCAGCTTTTCCCATTTAAAAATGCCAAGAGTATGATACGGAAGAACTTCCACGCGCTCAACGTTTTTCAGTGTATGGATAAAATCCGCCAGCTGGTGCAGATACTCATCCTTGTCACTGCCCCCCGGTACTAACACATGCCGGATCCAAACAGGCTTACCCATATCCGAAAGCTCACGGGCCATGGCAAGAATATTCGTATTGGTCTGCCCGGTAAGCTTCACATGCTCCTGCTCATTGATCTGCTTGATATCCAGAAGCAGAATATCTGTATACTTCATCAGCTCCAGCCACTTAGAATGCCACGGCTCCTTAGTCGTATAAGGATTTCCGCTGGTATCCAAAGTAGTATGGACTCCCGCTTCCTTTGCCTTACGGAAAAGCTCTGTGAGAAAATCCATCTGCAAAAGTGGTTCCCCGCCGCTCACCGTGATACCACCCTTATCTCCCCAGTAAGACTTAAACCGAAGTGCTGTCTTCAAAAGCTGATCCGTAGTGTACTCTTTTCCATCTGTCATATTCCAGGTATCCGGATTATGGCAGAACTGACAACGCATAGCACAGCCAGAAAGAAAAATCACATATCTCACTCCAGGTCCGTCCACAGACCCGAAGCTCTCCAGAGAATGAACATAGCCTTTTAACATTTCTAATTCCTTTGCATTCATATTTATAAAAAGGACATGCAACCTCTAACATATATTGTATTGCATGCCCTTTTGTTTCGCCGATACTATTTTAAAATATCAGACTTACATTCTGTCGTGGCAGGTTCTGGCAATAACATCCAGCTGCTGCTCTCTTGTCAGATCGATAAACTTAACTGCATAACCGGAAACACGGATAGTGAAGTTTGCATACTCCTCTTTTTCCGGATGCTCCATAGCATCGATCAGTTTCTCTTTGCCAAATACATTTACGTTCAGGTGATGTGCACCCTGGTTGAAATATCCGTCCAGTACATGTACCAGATTATCTGTACGCTCTTCATCACTATGTCCAAGAGCTTCCGGATTAATGGTCTGTGTATTGGAAATTCCATCCAGTGCATCCTCATAGTCAAGCTTTGCAACAGAGTTCAGGGAAGCAAGAAGTCCGTTCTGCTCTGCGCCGTAGGATGGGTTTGCACCAGGTGCCAGAGGCTCTCCAGCCTTTCTTCCATCCGGAAGAGCTCCGGTAGCTTTACCATAAACAACGTTAGAGGTAATGGTAAGAATAGAAGTGGTTGGCTTGGAATCACGGTAGGTATGGATGTGTTTCAGTTTATCCATGAAGGTGGAAAGCAGATTTCTTGCAATCTCATCTGCTCTGTCATCATCATTACCGTAGCGTGGGAAATCACCCTCAACCTGGAAATCAGTGGTAATTCCATCCTCATCACGGATAGCTTTTACCTTCGCATACTTAATAGCAGACAGAGAATCTACTACATGTGAAAATCCAGCAATACCTGTTGCAAAAGAACGCTCAACCTTGGTATCGATAAGCGCCATCTCAGCTGCCTCATAGTAATATTTATCATGCATATAGTGGATCATGTTCAGAGTTCCTACATACAGATGAGCCAGCCAGTCCATCATCTGGTCATATTTCTGCATAACCTCATCATAATCAAGATACTCGGAAGTGATCGGCTTGTACTCCGGTCCTACCTGAGTCTTTAACTTCTCATCCACACCACCGTTGATCGCGTAAAGGAGGCATTTCGCAAGGTTTGCACGAGCTCCAAAGAACTGCATTTCCTTACCGGTCTCAGTAGCAGATACACAGCAGCAGATGGAATAATCATCGCCCCATACCGGACGCATAACATCATCGTTCTCATACTGGATAGAACTTGTTGTAACAGAAATATTAGCAGCATATTTCTTGAAGTTTTCCGGCAGCTTGGAAGAATAAAGAACAGTAAGGTTTGGCTCCGGAGCCGGTCCCATATCCTCAAGAGTATGAAGGAAACGATAGTCATTCTTGGTAACCATGTGGCGTCCGTCAACACCAATACCTGCAACCTCAAGAGTTGCCCATACCGGGTCACCGGAGAACAGCTGGTTGTAGGACTCAATTCTTGCAAATTTAACCATACGGAATTTCATTACCATGTGGTCAACAAGCTCCTGTGCCTCTTTCTCAGTGATCACGCCATTCTTAAGGTCTCTTTCAATATAGATATCAAGGAATGTGGAGATACGTCCAACACTCATTGCAGCACCATTCTGGGTCTTAATTGCTGCAAGATATCCAAAGTACAGCCACTGGAATGCCTCATGAGCATTCTTTGCAGGCTCTGAAATATCATAACCATAGACCTTTGCCATCTCTTTCATTCCTTTAAGAGCGCGGATCTGATCTGCGATTTCCTCACGAAGCTGGAAATCATAACGTCTCATACCCTGGCGGTCGCTGTCTGCAAAGTCTTTCTCCTTGCCTGCGATCAGAGCGTCAATACCGTACAGAGCCACACGTCTGTAATCGCCAACGATACGTCCACGTCCATAAGTATCCGGAAGTCCGGTAAGGATGTGGCTGTGACGTGCTCTTTTCATTTCTGGTGTATAAATGTCAAAAACGCCCTGGTTATGTGTTTTGAACTCATATTTTGTAAACATATCGTGGATCTGAGGATCTACCTTGTAGCCGTACATTTCGCATGCCTGCTCAGCCATTTTGATTCCGCCGTATGGCATAAATGCACGTTTCAGAGGCTTGTCTGTCTGAAGTCCTACAACCTTCTCAAGATCCTTCAGGTCTTCAGAAATATATCCTGGTCCGTATGCGGTCAGGCCTGTGACAACCTTTGTCTCCATGTCAAGCACACCATTGTTGGCACGCTCTGCTTTCTGCAGCTCCTGCAGCTTTCCCCACAGTTTGTCAGTAGCCTCGGTCGGGCCTTCCAGGAAAGAATCGTCTCCGTCATAAGGGGTATAATTGTGACGGATAAAATCACGAACGTTAATTTGTTCTTTCCAACGACTTCCTTCGAAGCCTTCCCACTGTGCAAAATCTTTCATTCTTGTACCTCTTTCTTTATTTTATAGTTCTCCGCGTATATTGAAGAATTGTTATTAGTTTAACGATTGTAGTATACGAGATTGTTATTTCTTAGTCAATCGGTTTGGGGAATGCTTTTAATAAAGTACAATTTATCTGGTAAAAAATGGATTTCCCTATATATAAGTCCTATATTATGTACTTTAATTCATTTTTCCATTTGTAAGTCCCATTTTCACTGTAGTAAATACAGAGAAATATTCTCGATATACTTTGTTAAATTTTATCAACTTAATTGAAGGGGGCTATCGCTTAACGAATGAATTTTCGTGAAGCTCTCGATGGTCTTATCTGTATCGCCATGTTCAATGCCATCGCGGAGCGTGTTGCTGTGAACGAAGTGGACAATAACTTATACTCCTTTCTGCTTGCTAAAAATTTAAGTATTTGTTTTACTATTATCTTGTCATATGTTATCCTATTCTTACAACATTAAGGGGGAAACAAATGTAATGGAAAAGAAATCAAACCATTTTTCAGGACAGCTTGGTTTTGTCCTGGCTGCAGCCGGAAGTGCTGTAGGAGTGGGAAATTTGTGGAGATTCCCATACCTTGCCGCAAAAGACGGAGGCGGCTTATTTTTAATTATCTATCTGATTCTGGTACTAACCTTCGGATTTGCCCTTCTCACCTCGGATATTGCGATCGGACGGCGTACACAGAAGAGTGCCATCGGAGCCTATACCCAGATGCGTCCCAGATGGAAGTTCCTGGGAATCCTTACCTTCCTTGTACCAGTGCTTATTATGACCTATTACGCGGTCATCGGCGGATGGATCACCAAATATGCAGTGGTATACATAACCGGTCAGGCACAGGCAGCTGCCGCAGATGACTATTTTACAGCCTTTATCACCTCTTCCACTTCACCGGTGATCTTCGCACTGCTTTTCATGGGGGTTACTGCTTTCATTGTATACAATGGCGTGGAAAAGGGGATTGAAAAAGTATCCAAATGGATGATGCCGGTCCTGCTGGTTCTGGTCGTAGTGATTGCAGTGTATTCTCTTACGATTTCACACACGGATGCTTCCGGTCAGCTTCGCACCGGCTTACAGGGATTTCTTTACTATCTGACGCCGGACCTTGAAGGACTGACTGTGCAGCGTTTTCTGCAGATTCTGCTGGATGCCATGAGCCAGCTGTTCTTTTCACTCAGTGTATCCATGGGAATTATGATCACCTACGGCTCCTATGTAAAACCTGAAGTGAACCTGAACAAAGCGATCAATCAGATTGAAATTTTTGACACAGGTGTTGCCTTTCTTGCAGGTGCCATGATCATCCCGGCTGTATATGTGTTTTCCGGCACTGAGGGAATGGGTGCCGGACCAAGCCTGATGTTTATTTCCCTGCCAAAGGTATTTTCTGCAATGGGAAAAGCTGGTACCTTCGTAGGAATCCTGTTTTTCGTAACTGCTATTTTTGCAACCTTGTCTTCCTGTATTTCCGTACTGGAATCTATTACTGCAAACTGCATGGAAATTTTTCATACCAGCCGTAAAAAAACAGTTCTTGTTTTATCTGTGATCTACCTTGCAGCTTCCGCAGTTATCGCTTTGGGATACAGTATTTTCTATGTGGAAGTGAAGCTTCCGAACGGTTCTGTAGGACAGCTTCTTGATATTATGGATTACATCAGCAACAGTGTTATGATGCCGTTTATTGCACTGCTTTCCACGATTCTCATCGGCTGGGTCGTAACGCCGGATTATGTGATTAGCGAAATGGAAAGAAGCGGGGATAAGTTCCGCAGAAAAAAATTGTACCGCGTCATGATCCGCTTTGTTGCGCCGGTTATGATGTTTATTCTGTTTTTACAATCTACAGGGATTTTATCTTAAACTGCAAAGCACGTTTGAGAAAGGCTTTTTGCAAGATGTGCCTCACAATTTTGGATAGCTTATATTGCGCAAAAAACATCCAGCCTGCCATCGTTGTATGGAGACTGGATGTTTTTTATAATTTGTAATTGTTTAGATAATGAAGCTTTATTAGTTTCTCACTGCCAGCGGTGTTCTGCCTCTTCGATTTCCTCAATAAACATTAAAAGGAAGCTGATGAGAAGCAGGATGCTGGATACCCAGATGGCTCTTTCGCCGTAAGCCATTGAAAGTCTGCCGCCAATTCCTGCGCCAATAGCAAACAGGAAAATAATGGCGAAATAGCATAAGGCCTGATGAAGCAGGCGGGGCTTTCTTTCACGCATGTAAGCGGAAAGAGCGGCAGTGCCGCTTCTCAGATTTCCGATACACATGGTGCTGGCATAGGCATTTCCTTCAACCTTTCGGAATGTCTGCACCTGAAGGGCGCAGGAGAAGGATACCAGGGTGGTGGCAAGCACGTTCAGGTTCCCTGGGATGAAGCCAACCAGAAACAGCAGGATGATCTCTACCAGAAGGATTCCCTGGCGCCAGTGAAGGCGTCTGGCATAGCGGAATTTTTCCTGAATGCGTTCCGCTAACAGAACTCCAAGAAAGAATGCGGTCAGGGGAATGAGATAATGCAATCCTGCTTTCACTTCGCCGTTCATAAACCGCTCACTCATCAGTACCACGTTTCCGGTCTGGGCGTTGGAGAAAACGCCATCGCGGGTAAAATAGGTATAGGCATCCTGAAATCCTCCTGACACTGCAAGGAATGCACTGTTTATGAATGCTTCTGAGGTCTGTACCCTTTTATGATGGTCCATAATAAGCTCCTTCTTTCGTCTTTTGTCTTTCGTATACATATCTTCAGATTATAGAATAAATAATGCTTTCTGTAAACATCTATTTTGATATGTGGAGTATATATATCTTATATGCCTGGAGCGTATTTGAAAAAGACTTTCTGCAGGATTTCCGTCACAATTATTAGTTTTCTTTATGCGCTTCCAGATACTCTTTTCTTCCCTCTTCATAAAGATTGTTGCCTTCGCTGTCAATAATGACTACAAGGGGCATATCTTCTACGTAAAGCTTACGGAGAGCTTCTGCGCCCAGATCCTCGTATGCGATAAGCTCCGCTTTTTTGATACATTTGGCAAGAAGGGCGCCGGCACCGCCGATGGCTCCGAAGTAAACACCGTGATATTTTTTCATGGCTTCTACTACTTCAGGCAGACGCGCTCCTTTGCCGATCATTCCGCGGGCTCCTACAGACATCATGGTTGGTGCGTAGGCATCCATACGGCCGCTGGTAGTTGGTCCGGCAGATCCGATGACCTGACCTGGTTTTGCAGGAGTTGGTCCTACATAATAAATAGTTGCATCTGTTGGATCAAAAGGAATCTTTTCGCCTTTTGCAAGAGCCTCACACATACGCTTGTGACCTGCGTCACGGGATGTGTAGATGGTTCCGGTAAGGAGAACCTGATCTCCTGCGTGAAGGGTTTTTGCCAGTTCTTCCGTCAGAGGCAGTGTAATATGTCTTCTTTCCATGATCAGATCACCTCCGTTTTGTGGCGGGTAACGTGGCAGTTGATGTTGACTGCACATGGCATTCCCGCAATGTGAGTAGGCATTGTCTCAATATTCAGACCGATGGCTGTGGTCTTTCCGCCAAAGCCCTGTGGTCCGATTCCAAGCTTGTTTACTTTCTCCAGCATTTCATCTTCCAGCTCTGCATAGAATGGATCCGGATTGTGGGAATCCAGAGGACGCATCAGTGCCTTCTTTGCAAGAAGAGCACATTTGTCAAAGGTTCCACCGATTCCAACCCCTACAACCATCGGAGGGCATGGATTCGGGCCTGCTGTCTCAACAACTTCCAGAATGAAATCTTTGATTCCCTGAAGTCCTGCAGATGGCTTGAACATACGAATCATACTCATATTCTCACTTCCGAAGCCTTTCGGGCCCACTGTGATCTTCACTTTATCGCCAGGAACGATTTCTGTATAAATCATAGCCGGTGTATTGTCTCCTGTGTTTCCACGACGTACAGGATCTTTTACAACAGATTTGCGAAGATATCCGTTTGTATATCCGCGGCGTACACCTTCATTGATTGCATCCGTGAGATCTCCACCTGTGAAATGTACATCCTGTCCGATTTCCAGGAACACACATGCCATTCCTGTATCCTGACAGATCGGTACATTTTCGTTATCTGCAATATCAAAATTCTCGATAATATTGTCAAGAATACCCTTGGCAATCTCTCCGTCTTCGCATGCGCGGCATGTTTTGATAGCGCATTTTACGTCTTCCGGAAGATGTTCGTTTGCTTCGATACAGAGTTTTTCGATGACATCTGTAAGTCTGCTTACTTCTACTTCACGCATTTTGGTAAGCTCCCTTCTTTCATTTATGGCATACCGCCAAAAGGCGACATATCCTGTTACATTATATAAAAAGCTTCCGATACCGGCAATTTAACGGTACCGGAAGTTCTTTTTAACTATCTGGTTATTATCTCTGCTCATGACGGGCATAGTTTGGAAGCAGTAATGGAGATACTTTATCGGTCTCTGCCCCTGCTGCTTTTAACTCTTTCTCATATGCGTAAATATGATCCAGGTTCATTTCCCCAAGCTCTACCTCTTTGCATTTTGCAGCTGCCTTTTTACCGGCATTTCTTCCGAATACGATTACGTCCAGAAGAGAGTTGCCCATCAGTCTGTTTCTTCCATGGATTCCGCCTGCAGCTTCTCCTGCAACCAGAAGGTTCGGGATTTCTTTTGTAAATCCATCTCCATCAATTTCCAGACCACCATTCTGGTAGTGCAGAGTAGGGTAGATTACGATCGGCACTTTTCTCATATCAACGCCATAGTTCATGTACATACGGAACATTGCCGGGATTCTCTTCTCAATAGTTCCCTCTCCTCCAAGGATCTCAATCATCGGAGTATCCAGCCATACACCTTTCAGTCCGCCAGGAACCTCTACGCCACGGCCTTCCTCACACTCACGGATAACACCGGAAGCATTGACATCACGGGTTTCCAGAGGGTGAATATAAGCTTCTCCGTTTGCATTTACAAGCTGTGCGCCAACGGAACGGACCTTCTCTGTTACCAGAGCGCCGAGGATCTGTGACGGATAAATGGCTCCAGTCGGATGGTACTGGATGGAATCCTGATAAAGAAGGGAAGCACCTGCTCTGTAACCAAGTACAAGACCATCTGCGGTTGCGCCGTAGTGGTTAGAGGTAGGGAATCCCTGATAGTGCATTCTTCCTGCTCCGCCGGTTGCAATGACAACTGTTTTTGCTCTTGCGACGGAGTAATCGCCGGTTTCCATGTTAAGAAGAACAGCACCTGCTGTCTGTCCTTTTTCATCTTTCAGAAGCTCCACAGCGGAAGTAAATTCTACTACCGGAATGCCAAGGTTCAGAACCTCGTCACGGATAGTACGCATGATTTCAGATCCGGAATAATCCTTTGCAGCATGCATTCTCTTTCTGGAGGTTCCGCCACCGTGTGTGGTGATCATGGTTCCATCGTCTTCTTTATCGAACTCAACGCCAAGATCGTTCAGCCATTTAATTGCATCCGGAGCTTCCATTACAAGTCTCTTTACCAGCTCTGGCTTTGCAGCAAAATGTCCGCCGCCGAAGCAGTCCAGATAATGCTGTACAGGAGAATCGTTTTCTTTGTCAGCTGCCTGGATTCCGCCTTCTGCCATCATGGTGTTGGCATCACCGATACGAAGCTTGGTCACGATCATAACGTTGGCACCTGCATTGTGTGCTTCGATGGCACAGGAGGAGCCTGCACCGCCGCCGCCGATTACAAGTACATCTACATCATAATCGATTTTGTTAAGGTCAATTTTTTCATTCAGAAGACGGCTTTCGGAGTGAAGCATTTCTGCCAGCTCCAGTGGTGCCTTCTGTCCTTTGTTTGGTCCTACTTTGATTTCTGCAAATGCATCCGGGTTATAGTCTGGATGGAATTTCTTAAGAAGAGCATCTTTCTCATCAGCGCTCAGACGTCTTGGCTCTGTTGCCATACGCTGTGCTCTTGTAGCCTCTACCTTTTTGATGGATTCCATCATATTTTCTGGATATGGTGCGTACATGTTTTTATGCCCTCCTTATTTCTCAATTTCTCTGTTGTTATAAAGTTCTTCCATGTCTGTGATCGGTTTCTGCATGATCTGCTCGATCAGATCATCGTATTTGCCTTCATGGATCTCTTCTACACGTTTTTCAAGATGCTCACTCTTAGGAGCAATGTATTTTCCTGTAAGACGTCTTGCAAGAAGACCTACCATCGGATGGGAGATACCTGCCGGACATCTTACGGAACAGCATCCGCAGCTTACGCAGTCAAAGGATTCTTCTGCACATTTCTCAAGCTCGCCTCTCTGTGCATATGCGATGTACTGCATTACATTTAAGCCCTGGGTACATGCTTTTGTACATGCGTTACAGCCGATGCAGCTGTAAATTTCCGGGTAGAGCTCCATCATGACCTGCTGGTTTGGCTGAAGGTCTTCGATGTTGTAGAGTCTCTTGTCTGTAGGAAAGAACGGGATGCTTGCTACATACATGCCTTCCTGTACCTGCGTCTGACAGGCAAGACAGGTTTTCAGTTCGTTGTCGCCTTTGATTCTGTAGATTGTAGCGCAGGCGCCGCAAAAGCCGTGACGGCAGCCGCAGCCGCGTTTTAAAGTGTATCCGGCGTATTCCATGGCCGTCATAATGGTCAGGTCAGCTGGTACGGTGTATTTTTTACCGAAGAAATATACGTTTACCATATTTTCCATTTTGGGAGTTCCTTTCTTCTGATTGTCTAACTCTATCTCTTACAAATTGTGTTACTCAGGATAATAATAATTACAACATCTATGACAATTAAAACTAATAGCACATAAACAAAACTGGATGGCAAAAAGCTTTCAAATAGTCCGGTTATCAGAAGGAGAATAGCGATCACGCCCCAGAGTATCCAGTCTGATCCATGAGCTGTATCTGCCAATGTCATAAAAATCCCCCTTGTATTTACTGAAACTTTTGGGTTTACTTAGTACTCGTCAGGTAACTGGTCAATCTCGTCCATTCTAAATACCGGACCGTCTTTGCAGACATATTTAGATCCAATGTTGCAGCGTCCGCATTTACCAATACCGCACTTCATGCGAAGCTCCAGTGTTGTGTAAACCTGGGTTCTTGTAAATCCAAGCTCCTCAAGGCCCTGAAGTACGAATTTGATCATGATCGGCGGTCCGCAGACTAACGCAACTTTGTTGGTGTCGAAGCCGATTTCTTTCAGATAGGTTGGTACGAAACCTACATGTCCGTCCCAGCCTTCCTGCTCACGGTCGATGGTCAGATAGACGTTTACGTCTTTTGCATTCATCCACACTTCCTGGATCTCTTTTAATTTTACAAGATCGTCTGCGGAACGGGAACCGTAGAGGATGTCTACAGTGCCGTAGTCATCACGGTTGTCCAGCACGTAATTGATCACGGAACGAAGTGGTGCAAGACCGATACCTCCGGCGATAAAGAGAAGATTTTTGCCTTTCAACTTATCCTCTACCGGGAAATGGTTTCCGTATGGTCCACGGACTGTGATCTCATCTCCCACCTGAAGGCTGTGAAGATAAGAGGTCAGCTCACCACATTTCTTAATACTGAATTCCTGATACTCTTTATTTGTAGGAGAGGAAGTAATGGAAAACATACCTTCGCTTACACCAGGAGCACAAACCATGGCACACTGTCCAGGCATATGTTCAAAAAGCTTTCCTCCATCCGGTGCTGTTACACAGAATGTTTTTACATCCGGAGTCTCCTCATGAATATCTGTGATCACGCCAACCTGCGGGATCAGAGTATCCAGAGTATAATTTTTATGACAGGTACACTCGCTCATTACTTTTCACCTCCATGCTTTTCAAAAGCCTTGATCACCTTTACGATATTTAAAGATGACGGACATTTTTCCACGCAGCGGCCACAGCCTACACAAGAGTACATACCGTCGTTATTAGCAGGGAAATATACAAGCTTGTGCATAAATCTCTGACGGAATCTCTGCATCTGGCTGGTACGGTTATTTCCGTGAGCCATCATTGTGAAATCGGAATACATACAGGAATCCCAGCAGCGGTAACGCTTTACACCGTGTCCTGTGTCGTAATCCTTAATGTCGTAGCACTGGCAGGTCGGACATACAAAGGTACAGGTTCCGCATGCCAGACATGGTTTATATAAGGTCTCCCAGACAGGAGAATTAAACTTCTCATCTGTGGCGTTTCCATCCCAGCCTTCCAGGGAAAGATGGGTGTATGGAAGTTTTTCCACAATGGCTCTGATTGCCTCTTTTTCCGCATCCACTTTTACCTGATCGTCGTCGGCCGGGATAAGAAGTTCTTTTACTGCTTCTGTAAGAGCCTCTCCTTTTTCAGTAAGAGCTTTCCAGTAAAGGCTTCCCTCCACCATCCAGGCTGCTACATCGGCAATGCCTTTTACGTCGGCATCTGCTTCCGGATCTGCTGCATCTGTTCCAAAAACCTTACAGAAGCAGGATTCCTCCGGCTCGTGACAAGCCATGGCAACGATAGTTCCATGATCTCTTCTTGCTGCGTAAAATGTATCAACAGGATCTGCAAGGAAAACCTTATCCAGAACTGCAACACCTTTTACATCGCAGGCCTTCATGCCAAATACAACGAAAGGACGACTTCTCAGCTCTTCCGGCTCTACGGTCAGCTTCTTTCCATCACGAACACAGGTGTAAAGTGTTTCGCTCTGTGGGAAAAAGGCATCTTTGCCGGATTTTACGGTTTTCAAGGTCTCAAGGTCTGCCTCTTCTCCCTCACTCCAAAGGCCGAAGTTGGTCTGTCCTGCCTTTTTGATCGGAAGGATCAGATCCTGGCTTTCTGCGATTTTCCGGAATAATGCTTCCAGATTTTCTTTTTCAATCTTATACATACATTATCCCCTTTCTGCCACTACACCTGGCTCTACATCATCAAATGTAAAGCTGGTCAGCGGGCCTTTTGACTCAGCATCTGCTCCTGCCTGATATTCGCCGTAGAAGGTATCAATATCTTTGATGAACTTACGGTTAAACAGATGAAGCGGAATACCCTGCGGGCAGACACGGCTGCACTCACCGCAGTCTGTACATCTTCCTGCAACGTGGAATGCACGGATAATGTGGAACATTTTTTCTTCAAAGGAATCCACATTTGCCTTCTGCGCACTGTCAAACTTGGTGCTGTCGAATACACATTTACGACAGCTGCAGGCTGGACATGCATTACGGCATGCATTACAGCGGATACATTTACTGAGCTCCTTCTGGAAAAATGCGAAGCGCTCTTCCGGGCTCATCTTCTCAATTTTCTCCACCTCTGCAAAACGGTCTGCATCCTTTGTATCCTTGGATTCGCCGATGATCTCGTCGTAGATCATGTGCTCTTTTCCTTTGCATACATGGCAGCGCTCCAGCATTGCATCCTTGTAAGCGACTGTTTTGTCACCGTAGATTGTGGAAACGTTAAGTGTTTCACAATCATCGGTAAGCTCAGCGCCGGAAATGCTCTGGATTCCCTTGATGCCCATTTTACGAAGCATCTCCACATCCAGCTTGCCTTTACAGCCAACACCGATAATATAGGCTTTTTCACGGTCTACACGGTGTTCCTTGATCAGCTGGTTAAAGCTGTAGGTATCACAAGGCTTCAGACAGACAAGGGTTTTTCCCTCTAATTTGGAAGCCTCAATCATCATTTTACTTAAGTTCTGTCCGCAGAAACCATTGTAGACAAATTCATCCAGGCTTTCAGCGGTTTCGAAATATGCTGCTTCCGGATTGTAAGGCAGGTCTCCGGCTTTCCAGCCAAGAACACGTGCTACGGTTCCATCAGCCAGCAGTTCTTTTGCACGAGCGATCAGTTCCTGCATCTTAAATCCTCCAATCTGACGTTTTTACCCAGAGAATAGATTTTTTCCACAAATTCATTCATAGTCTGGGAGAATTTTACACCTTCTGCGGCAGATACCCACTCAACACGGGTACGGCCGTTTTCCACACCGATGAAGTCCAGCATGGAGAAAAGAAGGGTCATACGTCTTCTCGCGTAATAGTTTCCGGTTGTGTAATGGCAGTCTCCCGGGTGGCAGCCGCACATGATCACGCCGTCAGCACCTTTTTCAAAGGCACGGAGGATGAACATTGGATTTACACGGCAGGAGCATGGTACACGAATGATCTTTACATCAGCCGGATAAGAAAGACGGCTGCTTCCTGCAAGGTCTGCGCCTGCGTAGCTGCACCAGTTACAGCAGAATGCCACGATCTTCGGTCTGAATTCTTCTTTTGCTTCTATCGACATATTGCATCTACCTCCGCTAAAATCTGTCTGTTGGAGAATCCCTGGAGATCCATTGCCCCGGACGGACATGTTACAGTACATGCACCACAGCCCTGGCAAAGAGCATTGTTTACTACAGCGATTCTTCTTGTCTCACGGATTCCGTGGTCATTTACCTGTTTTTCCTCATAAGAAATCGCACCATACGGACACACATTTGCACACTGGGAGCATCCGTTGCAAAGAAGCTCATCAGAATGTGCCGTACACGGGTTGGTGGTCAGCTTGTCTTTTGCAAGAAGACCGATCGCCTTCACCGCTGCTGCACCAGCCTGTGCAACTGTCTCCGGAATATCCTTTGGTCCCTGGCAGACACCGGAAAGGAAAATACCGGCTGTAGGGGACTCTACCGGACGAAGCTTTGCATGTGCCTCTGTAAGGAAGTTGTTGGTATCAATACTTGCGGTAAGCATAGTTGCAATTTTTCTTACATCCTTGTTTGGCTCGATGGCAGCTGCAAGAACCACCATATCAGCCTCCATAAGGATCTGTTTATTTTCAAGCAGGTCAGAAGCCTGAACCATAAGAGTTCCATCTGGCTGTGGGATTACCTTTCCAACCTGGCCTTTTACATAATTTACACCGTAATCTTCAACAGCTCTTCTGTAGAACTCATCGAAGTTTTTGCCTGGAGTACGAACGTCAATGTAGAAAACAGTTACATTTGTATCCGGGTATTTGTCACGGATCAGCATTGCATGTTTTGCAGTGTACATACAGCAGATCTTGGAACAGTAGCTCTTCCCTCTTTCATCAGAGCAGCGGCTTCCCACACACTGTACAAATACAATGTTTTTCGGAGCTTTTCCATCGGAAAGTCTCTCAAGATGACCCTTTGTAGGTCCTGCTGCATTCATGATACGCTCAAGCTCAAGAGAGGTGATAACGTCCTTACTCTGGCTGTAAGCGTACTCATCATATTTATCCAGCGGAATCACGTCAAAACCGGTTGCAACCACGATTGCACCGTATTTCTGTGTAACTATTTCATCCTTCTGCTCATAATCAATTGCACCTGCAGCACAAACCTTGGAGCAGACACCGCATTTTCCTGTTTTGAATTTGGTACAATGCTCGCGGTCGATTACCGGAACATTTGGGATAGCCTGAGCGAACGGAATATAGATAGCACTTCTGTTGTTCAGACCGCGGTTAAATTCGTTTGGATTTTTCTTGGACGGACATTTCTCAGAACAAACGCCACATCCGGTACATTTGCTCATATCCACGCTTCTTGCTTTCTTGCGGATATCAACGGTGAAGTCACCTACAAAGCCGCTTACCTTCTCAACCTCACTGTATGTATAGATGTTGATTTTCTCATGTGCTGCTGCCTCTACCATCTTCGGGGTGAGGATACATGCAGAGCAGTCCAGAGTTGGGAAGGTTTTGTCCAGCTGGGACATTCTTCCACCAATACTTGGAAGCTTCTCCACAATATCAACCTCATAACCAGCCTCTGCAATGTCAAGAGCTGACTGGATTCCGGCAATACCTCCGCCGATTACAAGAGCTCGTTTGGTTACAAGGCTCTCGCCTGGCTGAAGAGGAGCATCCAGATTTACTTTTGCGATTGCGGCTCTTGCAAGGATCACTGCCTTTAAGGTAGCCTCTTCCATATCCTTGTGGATCCAGGAGCAATGCTCACGGATATTGGCAATCTCTACCATATATGGGTTTAAGCCCGCTTTCTGTGCTGCCTTTCTAAAGGTAGCCTCATGCATACGCGGGGAACAGGAACAGACTACGATTCCTGTCAGATTTTTTTCATGGATGGCGTTAATGATCTTGGCCTGTCCTGCTTCGGAGCACATGTACTGATAATCTTCCGCATGAACAACGCCCGGCTCTTTTGCTGCCATCTCTACTACTTTTTTTACATCAACTGTGGCTGCAATATTGGTACCACAATGACATACGAATACACCTATTCTCTGCACCTGTTTTTCACCTCCTGTATCTTCTGAATGCACTTACCAGCAGCTGTTGCGGTGTGTCTTCATCAAGCAGCTCCGGAATTTCGTCTGCGGTCAGATAGTTCTGTTCACGCTCACGAACAACCAGCTGTCTGGCTGCATCGATCAGTTTTCCCGGTTTTACATCTCTTGGGCAACGCTCCACGCATGCAAAACAGGAAAGACATTTCCAAAGGGATTTTGACTGTGCCAGTGCTTCAATATCACCGTTCTGTACATAAGTTACAAACTGGTGAGGCTTGATATCCATCTCGTTAAATGCAGGACAGGTTGCGGAGCATTTTCCGCATTTCATACATTTCAGGGGATTTACTCCGGAAATTTCTTTGATTCGCTCTGCCGCATTCTGAGTATTTCCATATGTATAAGCCATTACTTCGCCACCTCCTCTTTTACTCCGAGAGCTTCTGCAAGAAGTTCTGTAAAATAGTAAACAGGAAGATCGCCGGTTCCGTTCTTTTTCAGGTTATACATGCAAAGTGGACAGGCTGTGATCAGCATATCTGCTTCAAAGCCCTTTGCACTGTCCATGATTTTCTCGCACATATTCTGTGCCATTTCTTTTTCTTTCAGGGAAATGTAGCCGCCGCAGCACTCATTGCGGTATGGGTATACCACAGGTTCTGCGCCAAGGGCACGGATGAAGTCTTCCATAATGGTTGGATTCTCCGGATTATCAAATGACATGATCTTTCCTGGTCTTAAAAGAAGGCAGCCATAATATGCACCGATTTTTTTGCCGGTTAAAGGATTTACCACTTTCTTTTTAATCTCATCAAATCCAACTTCATCACGGAGTACTTCCAGATAATGAAGGACATTTGTCTCTCCTTCATATGGAGTATCCAGTTTCAGATAATTATTTGCTCTGGTGCGGATGTCGTCCACGTTTTTCATGTCGTCGTTCACACGTTTGAGCACATGATGACAGGCTGAACAGACTGTAATCAGATCCTGTCCTTTTTCTTTTGCGTCATTTAAAGCCCGGACGGAAGAAAGTTTGGTGGCAATCTCATCGCTGCCAAGAGGATATACGCCGCCGCAGCACTGCCAGTCTTCTATCTCTTCCATTTCGAAGCCCAGTGCTTTTGCAGAAGCTCTGGCATAGGCATCCAGATCTTTTGCCTTATTCTTCAGGGTACATCCTGGATAATAACTGTACTTCATGCTTCTTGTTCCTTTCTTGTTACTGTTCACTAAATGTGTTTTTCTAAATTCACATATGTAAACAGCAGCTATTTGGGTTGCTTTCGCAAAGTGGAACCCGACTTACCGCTTTCCACGATAGAAGCCGGGATGTCTTTGCTGGTATAGTTAAATATAAAGTCTTGTGCTCTGCACTGGGAATTGATTTTTCCGGTAAAATGCAGACAACAAAACCTGGTCCTTACAGTTCGATCTGTGCGATTACTTCTTTCAAGGCATCAGCACTCTTTTTCAGCAGTGCAACTTCTTCTTTATTCATACGCATCTGAACTTTTCCCTGGATTCCATTTGGTCCTACAAGAGTAAGGGTACTCAGGCACACATCTTCGATTCCATACTCACCGTGAAGCATGGAGGATACAGTTGCAAGGGAATCGGAAGCTGCCAGGATCAGACCTACCAGCTGGCAAACGGTAGCAGATACTGCATAGAAGGTTGCACCTTTCTTTGCAATAACTTTTCCGCCGGATTTCTGTACATATTCCAGCATGGCTTCTTTATCCAGAGGTTTCACATCCTTGCCGTGAGCTTTCATTTCTTCATAATACTCATCTGTGCTGAGACCGGAAATGTAAGCGCCTGTCCATGGAATGAAGGATGTGTCGCCGTGCTCGCCAAAAACGTAAGCGTGGATATTTCCCTGGGCTACTTTGAAGTGCTCGGAAAGTCCATAGCGAAGTCTTGCTGTATCAAGAATAGTTCCTGATCCCATGATCTGATTCTCCGGAAGACCGGAAATCTTGGTAAATACATAGGTCATAATGTCTACCGGGTTGCTTACGATAATATACTTTGCGTCTGGAGCTTCTTTTACGATCTGAGGAGTGATGCTCTTCAGAATGTTTACGTTTGTCTGAGTAAGCTCAATTCGTGTCTGTCCTGGTTTACGGGCGATTCCGGAAGTAATGATCACGATGTCTGAATCTTTGGCATCTGCGTAATCTCCTGCCACCAGAGATACAGGGCTTCTGAAGCAGGTTCCCTGCTCAATGTCCATAACCTCTCCTTCAACCTTCTCCTTGTTGATGTCGATCAGAACAATCTCGGAAGCGATCTCGTCGTGTGCCAGTGTGTAAGCAATAGTGGAGCCAACGCTTCCAGCTCCGATAATGGTAATTTTGCTGCTCATAAAAAACTCCTTTCATGGGGGGTGTGGGATTGTGTCAACTTTTCCCTCTGTTTTGTTATTTTTCCGTGGGATTGGTTGGTTTTCCCTGTGTGATGTCCTTTGTTTCTTGTTTATTTTTTAACAATCACAGTTAGAAAAAAAGCGGGTAAAAACTTTATTTTCTGCTTTGTGACATGGCCTAAACCAGAAACACAGAGAATTTTCTTCCTGTTTTCCTGGTTCAAGTCATGTCACTATGTGTTTCTTGACAAACAATTCTCAACAAAAGGACTTTTCCCTCTTCGTCTCCGCATAAAATATTGGTTTTCTCCGCTCTCATTAAGATACCACAATGACAATCTTTTAACAACTATTTTTTTTAATTTTTATCATTATTTTGGGGCTTCTACATATTGCATAAATATAGGGGCTCTGTTTTGTATGATTTTATGTAGGTTACTTCTGTAAATCCCATTGTCCCCAGATTGGCGTCTCCCTTTTTCAGATATGCATTAATTTCCTTATTATTTACAATTTCCTGGTACTTCAAGTAGATCAGTTCTCCTTTTTATCCTTTTTAGCTTTTTTCTCAGGATAATTATAAGGGGAAAAAAGCATGTTGTTGTCTTAGCTATGTAAAATTTTGTTTAAATTTTGAGAAGAAGAAAGCACCTGTCGGTTACGATTCGACAGATGCTTTTTTCTAAAGCATGTTTAAAAAATTATATATCTCACCAATGCTTTTTTCCTACCCGAATCAGCAGGCGTACAGCTTCACAATATTCTTCAGATTCTCCACAGCATAATCCATTCCTTCAACGGTAATGTGTTCGCATGGTCCGTGGAAGGCATAGCCGCCGGTTCCAAGGTTCGGACAGGGCAGTCCCATGAAGGAAAGCCTTGCGCCATCTGTGCCACCGCGGATTGCAACTGTCTTAGGATTCAGCCCGGACTGCTGGACGGCTTTCTTGGCGTTATCGATCAGGTGCATGCAAGGCTCGATCTTCTCTTTCATGTTGCGGTACTGTTCTTTGATGATGAGGGTTACGGTACCTTCGCCGTATTTCTCGTTGAGAAGCTTGACGATATGTCTCATCAGCTCCTGGCGGCAGGCGAACATGGCGCTGTCGTGGTCACGGATAATGTAGTCAAGGCTTGCAGAAGACACATCTCCGCTCATTTCACAGAGATGGAAAAATCCCTCATACTCTTCTGTGTTCGCTGGGGTATCTCCTGCCGGAAGCATGTTATTGAACTCCATGGCAACCAGGGCTGCATTGATCATGGTGTTCTTACTGCTGCCCGGGTGTACAGAAAAGCCTTTGATCTTTACTTTCGCACCTGCGGCATTGAAGTTCTCATACTCGATCTCATTCTCCGCACCGCCATCTACAGTATAGGCAAAATCTGCTCCAAAGTCTTCTACATCGAAGAAGTCTGCGCCGCGGCCCACTTCTTCATCCGGGGTAAAGCCGATACAGATTTTTCCATGAGGAATGTTCTCTGTGATCACCTGCTCTGCCATAGTCATGATCTCAGCCACACCAGCCTTGTCATCTGCACCAAGAAGGGTGCTTCCGTCGGTGGTGATCAGGGTTCTTCCTTTTAAAGATGCCAGATGTGGGAAATCTTTCAAGGTAAGAGCATATTCACTGTCTCCCAACTTTACATCACCGCCGTCGTACTCCGGGATGATCTGTGGATTTACGTTTTCTCCGGAGAAATCAGGTGCTGTGTCCATATGTGCGATAAAGCCGATGGCTGGTTTCTCTTCCAAGCCTTCTGTAGCCGGGATCACGCCATAAACATAGCACTTGTCATCAATGTGCACGTCCTGAACCCCTATTTTTTTCAGTTCCTCTGCCAGCTGGTTTCCCAGGTCAAACTGACGGCTGGTGGATGGCACGTTCTCCTGCTCATCCTCGCTTGTGGTATATACTTTCACATAATTTAATAAACGTTCGTATGCACGCATTTTTGCTTTTCTCCTTCTCATGTATTCTTTATTTTCAAGCAGCTCGGCTAAATAATTTTACAGCTCTTCCAGTTTCTCCAGTTCCCCGCCAAATGAAGTATCCATACATTCTTCAAAAGACGCTTCCTTCTTCATCTTCTCCAGTGCCACTCCCGCCTTCTTTACAGTCTGCACCGTTCCGGCACCTGCTATGCAGCCGCCAGGACACGCCATGCCTTCCAGCAGATATCCGTTGTATTTCCCTGCTTTGGCTGCCATCAGCATCTTTTTACACTCCTGAAGTCCGTTAGCACTGACTACCTTCACCTCGCGATCCGGATCCATTCGCTTTACAGCTTTCACAACTGCGGCTGCCACACCGCCGCTAACAGCGAAGCCACGACCGTCACTACTGGCCTGGGTAAGAGGCTCTTCCTCCGGAAGGCTGGCGAAATCAACATCCTTAGCATCAAACATGCCTTTCACCTCTTCAAAGGTGAGAACGAAGTCCACATAGCTTCGAACCGACTTACGGCTTGCCTCCAGCTTCTTGGCTGCACATGGTCCTACAAACACGATCTTGCAGTCTGGCTCTTCCTGCTTCAGAAGTCTGGCAGTCAGTACCATGGGAGTAAGCGCCATGGAAATGCAGTTGGCAAGCTGTGGAACCGTCTTTTTTGCCATAACCGACCATGCCGGGCAACAGGAGGTTCCCATAAACGGAATTTTCTCTGGCACTTCCTTCATGAAGTCCTTAGCCTCCTCAATGGTACAAAGATCTGCACCCACAGCCACTTCCTTAATATCCGTAAATCCAAGCGCTTTAAAAGCTCCCCGAAGCTGGGTATTCTTCAATTCCGGTTCAAACTGACCTGCCACAGCCGGCGCTACAATGGCATAAACTGGTGTATCACTTTTTAATGCCATAATGGTCTGATAAATCTGTCCCTTATCTACAATGGCACTGAACGGACAGCTTACCAGGCACATTCCACAGGAAACACACTTATCATAGTCGATCTCTGCTCTTCCATACTCGTCTGAATGGATGGCATTCATTCCACAGGCCTTGGCACACGGACGCTCCTGCTTGATAATGGCATTATATGGACAGGATTCCAGACACTTTCCACATTTGATGCATTTCTCCTGATCGATCACAGACCGCCCGTTTTCCATGTGGATGGCCTGCTTGGGACAGACCTCCTGACAAGGATGTTCCAGACAGCCCTGGCAGCCCTCTGTGACGATCACACGCTTCTCCGGACAGGAGTTGCAGGCAAATTTAATAATATTGATAAGGGGCGGCTCATAATATTTCTCTTCGATCAAGCTGGCTTCTACGCCCTTGGAAATTGGCGCATGCTCGGAAATGTTTCGAAGAGGCAGTCCCATTGCCACACGCAGTCTCTCTCCTACGATAGCTCTCTCCAGAAAAATACTGTCACGATATGTTGCAATCTCTCCTGGAAGAATTTTGTACGGAAGATCATCCATCTCTTTCTCAATGTCGCCCTCATAGGCAAGCCGGGCAATCTCAGTAAAAATCTGGTGTCTGATTTTTGTCTTTGATGAGTATAGTCCTCTCATTCTTTTTCTCCTTATGCTGTAGTATTTTGCACCAGCCAGATTTTACCGCAATCAATCTAACTGTCTTTATAAAGTTTTCTTTCTCCGCTTTTTTAAATAGTTGATATAAATTCATCAAGTATTTATTATACCACCTATCATACAAAAAAATTATAATTTAAGCAAATCTTTTTCCAATTTCTTTTCCTGGAGCATGTATGAAAAAGGCTTTCTTTTAGTGTGTTGAAAGTTGTTCAAATGTGTCCCTCCTGAAGAACTTTTCACCCTCCCAACACATTAAATAAGAAATGCGCGCAAAAAAAGACACTGTACAGATTTCTCCACACAATGTCTTTCTTCAAAATTTTTACATAAAATAGTATTTCATCCACCTATCTGGCAATCCAGATCACAGACGGAATGCACTGCTTTTTTCAAAAGTTCCATATGCTCCGGTTCTGGAGGAAGTATCTCCGGCAGCTTGTATTCTCTTCCAAGCCAGTCGTACTTATCCTGTCCCAGACGGTGATATGGAAGAAGGTGAATCTTCTTCACACCTGGCAATGTAGATGCAAAGGAAGCAATAGACTTGATTTCCTCCACACTGTCATTGAACGTTGGAACGACAGGTACACGAATCACCAGATTGGTCTGGCCAGAAAGAGCTACCTTTCTGGCGTTCTCCAGAGCCAGTCCATTGGGCTTGCCTGTAAACTGCTTATGCTTCTCCTGATTGGTATGCTTGATATCCATCAGGTAAGTATCCAGATAAGGCAGTACCATCTCTATATTTTTCCAGGGAACACAAGCCATACTCTCGATAGCTGTATTAATTCCACGCTCTTTCGCTGCGCGAAGAAGGTCACGGGCAAATTCCGGCTGACAGAGACATTCGCCGCCGGAAAGTGTCATTCCGCCGCCGGAACGGTAGTAGTATGGGCGATCCTTCTCTACCAGTTCGATCATCTCGCGGACCGTTACGTCTCGTCCCATGGTCTTCACGCCGTCTGGAGTTTTCATTGTCTGGATCTTATATTCCTGGGATTCCGGATTGCAGCACCACTGACATCTGAGCACACAGCCTTTCAAAAACACAATGGTACGGATTCCAGGACCGTCATGGATGGAATAGCGCTGGACGTCGAAAATACGTCCTGTAGTGTCTAAATATTCCATAGATTTCTCCATTATACGGAAGTGCCAGCAGACTTCTCTTAACGAAGCCACCAGCAATTCCATTTATATTTTTCGCAGAAAGTTCCCATTCACAGCCACACTTATCATCTCGCTAAGAAGTGAGCTATGGGGCAATTATAACTCTCCTGCATAAGAGTCTGCTGACTTTCTTTTTAGAATCCCTGCTCAGTTCTTCTGATAATGTCATCCTGCAGAGATTTGGAAAGTGTAGTAAACAGTGCACTGTAACCAGCCACACGTACAACCAGATGCTTATAGTTCTCCGGATGTGCCTGTGCATCAAGCAGTGTCTCTCTGCTTACAACGTTAAACTGCATATGCATTCCCTTCTGATCGAAGTAGGAACGGATCAGTGCAACGAACTTCTCAAGACCCTCACGTCCAGACAATGCTGACGGATGGAATTTCTGATTGAACAGAGTACCATTGGATACGATGAAGTGATCCAGTTTCGCAACAGAGCTTGCTGCTGCAGTAGGTCCGTTCACATCCTTGCCAGCGGATGGGGAAACACCGTCTGCAACCGGAGTATGTGCATATCTTCCATCTGGTGTAGCACCAGTCTGTCCACCAAGAGGTACGTTTGCAGATACCGGATAAAGTCCCGCCTGATACTGTCCGCCTCTTGGGTTCTTAAAGTTCTGTAACGGTCTTGTGTATGTGTAAGCTACGTCTCTTGCGAAGTAGTCAACCTCCGGAATGTCATTTCCGAATTTCGGAACTTCTGCGATCATGTCGTGAATTTCCTGATATCTAGCCATCTTCTCAGGTGCCATCTGGGCATTCATAACAGATTTCAAAACTGCAGCTGCTGTATCCGCATCAACCTTGGCACCGCTCTCGGTCATCTCTCTTAAGATGCCGGTTGTGATCTCTTTCACAGACTGCTCATCCAATCCTTTGCCATAGTTCCATGCAAGAGCTTCTTTCAGTTCTTCCATTGTGAACTTCTTTTCCTGATAAACCAGCTGACGGATGGCGTAAAGAGAATCTGCCATGTTTGCAATACCAAATCCCTGTGGACCGGTAAAGTTATAAACTGCGCCGCCTTCCTGCACTGTCTTTCCAAGGGCGATACAGTCATCGATCATACTGGAAAGGAACGGAAGCGGACAACGCTTTGCATGTGCTACGTCGATGGCATTATCTGCATTTACAAGAAGGGAGATGCAGTATTCCATCTGCTTCTTGTAAGCATCGTAAAACTCATCGAAGGTTTCCATCTGGGTAACATCGCCGGTAGGAATACCAACCATCTCACCCTGATCCATACCATTGCCAAATACAAGCTCCAGCGGACGGCACATGTTAAAGAATGCTGCGTCATGCCATCCCTCTGTCTTACCTGCTTTCTGAGGCTCTACGCATCCGATGATATTGTACTCACGGGCATCTGCCAGGGAAAGTCCTCTGTTCTGCAGTGCCGGGATGATTACCTCGTCGTTATAATAAGCCGGAAGTCCGATACCCGTTCTGGTAAGCTCTGCTGCCTTGATCAGAAGGTCATGAGGAGAACCATTCCATACACGGATGGAAAGGGACGGAGCCGGAAGATGTACATGCATGGATGCCTCAATACACATAAAGGAAAGGTCATTGGTCACATCATTGCCATCTTTATCCTGACCTCCTACGATCAGGTTCTGGAACAGACTGTAGCCTGCGAAGCCTTCTGCGGAAGCAGCATCACGGACTTTATTCAGGTCATTTAATTTTACCCAGATGCAATCAAGAAGCTCCTGGGCTGCTGTTCTGGTAATCGCGCCGCTCTCAATATCCTTCTTATAATAAGGATACATATACTGGTCGAAACGTCCTGGGGAAATGGAATGTCCGCTAGACTCCATCTGGAGAAGCTGCTGCACAAACCAGAAGGACTGACACGCCTCCCAGAAATTGGTAGCTCCCTTCGCCGGAACCTTGCTGCAATTGGATGCAATCACAAGAAGCTCTGCTTTACGCTGTGGATCTGTACATTTCTCTGCCATTTCAAGGGCAAGCTTTGCATATCTGTCTGCATAATCAATCACTGCCTGGCAGCTCATGATAACTGCTTCCAGGAAACGGGAACGCTCTGCGTAATCTCCATCCCCCACATTGCATTTATCCAGCTCAGCCTGTGCTTTCGCCATAATGCCTTCGTATCCGATTTCAAGAACTTCCCAGTATTTTACGGTAACATGTCCTACACCATTATAGAAATAGTTACCCGGGGTGAAGATATTATGGTCGATCGCGCGAATTGCTTCCGGTGCCATGTAAGCAGTTGCCAGCTCACTGGTGGTTTTGCCCTTCCAGTATTTATGAGCTTCCCGAAGGTCTGCCTTGGCCTGCTCTGAGATATAGAACGGATCGGCAGTTCTGGTAGCAACCGTATCCAGCTCGTCTTCCAGCCACTGGAATGAGAATTCCGGGAATGTCTGACATCCTCTTGGTGCAATGGAGTTACTTCCCACGATCAGTTCCTCATCACGGATGATGATGGGAATATTATGTAAAATGTGGGAAAAAGCTTTCGCTCTTCTGGTAATGATCGGCTGGTCTTCGGTCTCCTTATAGGACTCTGTGATCAGCTTGGCTCTGTAAGATTCGATCTCCGGCATCTTGGCATAGAGATGATCTACCAGACGGGTAATTCTGGAAGATTTCGGAATCTCACTTGTATTGTATTTTTCCATGGTTCTCCTTTCTCATGGATGTCCCGGCATATGAAATAGTATTCTGTATCTCCAAAACACAATATTCTCTCTGTCGGCAACATAAATGTCCGTTGTTCCATGACATAGTTTTCTATGCTCATTATACGTCATTTGCTATGCGGTGTCAACATAATTCAACACTGTTTTTGTTGCTTTGGTTGGTGTTTTTGGTTGATTTTTGTGGTTTTTCGTTGTTTTTATTAAGATACCAGGTTAAACAAAAAGCGTTTTCCGATTTTCATATTTTGATTTCAGAAAACGCTAAAAAAAACTGCCATATCAGATTTCTCCAATATAGCAGTTTCCTCATCTTCTTATTTACCAGCTATGTAAAAATACCTGTACCTCATTCACAGCTCAATGGCAGTGTCCACCGCAGCTTCCGCAGTTCCCATTGCAGCCTTTTCCGCTTTTTTTATCTTTTACAATGCTTCTGATTGCAAGACCTGCGATTGCAACTACGATAGCGCCTACAACTACTGTTCCCATACTATACTCCTTTCCGGTTACCCAAAACGCATTTGCCAGAGACTTCTGTCTCCTTTTACAAACGCTGTACAAAATTTCACCAACAAACATAATCATGATTTATATTGTTAGTATATTCTAACATCTATTAGATGTCAATATTTTTTTTGTGTTAGCAACTTTTTTTATACATTCAGCTTCATCTGTCCATCTTTAATATATCCCATATTCCGCATTCCACGATAGATCACATAAGACAAAAGTCCTGGAAGCAGGAAATGAAAGACTACGATTTTCAGAATAACCAGAACTGGGGATTCGGTTGCCACCATGGTCTGATAAGTCATGATCTGTCCAACCAGACCGGAAGTTCCCATTCCTGAACCAGTTGCATTATTTGTCATATGGAAAGGCCCGATAATGGCAATTGGGCCTAAAATAGCAGATGCCAGTGTAGGAGGCAGCCAGATCAGCGGACGCTTCATAATATTAGGGATCTGCAGCATGGAGGTTCCAATTCCCTGGGCAAAAAGACCGCCCACGCCATTATCCTTAAAACTTGTCACTGCAAATCCAATCATCTGACAGCAGCATCCGATCGTTGCCGCACCCGCTGCCACGCCATTCAGCCCCAGAATAATTCCAAGAGCTGCAGAACTAATTGGCAAAGTCAGTACCATTCCCATGATGACAGAAACCACAATTCCCATTAGGATTGGCTGCTGCTCAGTTCCCCAGTTTACCAGGTTGCCAAGCCATGTCATGAAGCTTGATACTCCCGGTCCTACCAGTATCCCTACAGCACCACCGGAAAGGATGGTGATTGCTGGTGTAATAAGAAGATCCAGTTTTGTTTTTCCGGCAACCAGCCTCCCAATCGTAATTCCCACATATGCAGCCACAAACGCTCCAAGAGGCTCGCCAGGACCGGATAACACTAATGCCCCTGTATCAGACAACAGGGTTCCTGCAATAAGGTTTGATGCATAAGCCCCAATCATTCCTGCTGCCGCAGCCGACAACAGCACATAAGTAGATTCCCGGAATTTATACGCAACACCGATGCCGATTCCGGCACCTGTAAGCCTCTGGGCAACCACTGCAAATACACTTAAATAAGTGCCATATGTACCGCCCGTCAAATCACCAATCTGTTTCAAAATAGTTCCGATGATCAAAGTAGAAAACAACCCCAAAGCCATTCCGCTTAAACCATCAATAAAAATATTGTTTAAAACCTTCTTTATCGCTTTCATACTCTCTCCTTGTCCCCACCATCTAAAGCATGTAAAAAATTAATCTTGCAATCTGCAAAATACACCGAAAAGTGGGGCATGCAGACTGCGAGATTGTTTTTTCCGAACACGCTCTAATATAGATTCATCTTCTTCCTTCCCAGTTCAAGAAATACCTTCGTCCCTTTTCCAAGCTCCGACTCTATCCTGATTCCGTGATCCAGCCTTTTCATAATCTTTCCGCAAAGATAAAGCCCAATTCCAGTAGACCTGTTCTCTTCACGTCCATTATAGCCAGTAAACCCCTTTTCAAAAACCCGGGGCAAATCTTCGGCACGGATTCCAATTCCAGTATCTTCGATCACCAGCGTATGCGGCCTGGATTTGCTCATATAGATGGATATTTTTCCTCTTTTTGTGTATTTCAGTGCATTTGATAAAATTTGTCCCAACACAAAGCCAAGCCATTTTTCATCTGTAAGCACCGTTTCCGATACCTCTTGATACTCCAGAGAAAGCTTTTTCCCAATAAATATTCTGGCAAATTTGTGAATCTGCTCACGAATCAGAGAATCCATATCCATTTCCTCAAATCGGATGTCTGAAGCCATATCCTCCGTTCGAAGATACCCCAGCACCATCTCCACGTACTGCTCCACCTTAAAAAGCTCATTCTGAATCTCCTGAGGTCTGGGCTTCTCTTCCTGAAGAAGCAGTCTTGCTGCAGCAATAGGTGTTTTGATCTGGTGAACCCACAGCGTATAAAAGTCTGTCAATTCTGTACCAAAAGCACTTCTCTGATTTTCAGCCTCTATTCTCTTCTCATCCATACTACGGCAGATTTCCCGGTAAATAGCCTCATTTTCATTCTCCGGAGCCTCCAGATATTCCTCTGAAAAATTGCCGCAGTCTCTTATGTAAAGCAGACTTTCCTGCTTTTTCCGGTATTTATGGTAATCCCACATAAGCCCCAGGCCTGTCAGCAGCATTTCAAAAACCGCCACATAACCTACAGGCTCCAGCGGAATATCATACAGAAAAAGGATTCCAGCCGTTACCGCTACCATAAGTAAAGCCAAAACACCTGTTTTCCATCTGGTTTTCAGATATTTAATCATACCATGTACCCCAGGCCTTTTTTGGTGATAATGAAGTTCTCTACACCCAGACCTTCCAGTTTCCGACGGATTCTTGTGATGTTTACTGTCAAAGTATTGTCATCCACAAAGCTGTCGCTCTCCCACAGTTTTGTCATAATCGACTCTCTGGATACAACATGCCCCTGATGTTCAAATAGTATCTGCAATATCTTCAATTCGTTTTTCGTCAGGTCTGCAAGCTTTCCATCCACTGAAATCGTCCCATTTCCAGGATTCAGCACTACGCCGCCCCTTTCCAGAAGACTGTTGTTCTGACCAAAGGCATAGGTTCTGCGAAGCACAGCCTGCACCTTCGCAGTTAACACATCCAGATCAAAAGGTTTCGCGATAAAATCATCTGCACCCCGGCTCATGGCCATTACCATATTCATATTGTCAGCCGCTGAAGACAGAAACATCACCGGTACCTGTGAAATTTTGCGGATTTCCTCACACCAATGAAAACCGTTAAAAAACGGCAGTTTCAAATCCAGCAGCACCAGCTGTGGATCTTTTTGCACAAACTCCTGAATCACATGAGTGAAATCTTCGATCTGAAAGACCTCATATCCCCAGGATTCCAAATGTCGCTTTACTATCTGTACAATAATTTCGTCATCTTCTATTATTAAGATTTTATACATTTTTAATCAAGTTTTTCTTCTAAACGGACATGTCTGCCTGCGCAGACATCACCCCAAATGAAAGTCGATTGTTCCGCGCCTTTAGCGCTACCGCGCAGGACTTTTATCCCAAATATGCCTTCAGTAATTTCAGTGTATTCTTCGCTCCATCCCTGTGTGACCGCTCGTATCCATGAGATGCGTAAACTCCCGGTCCGATCAGACCATGTTTCATATCATAGCCCGCCTTCAGCGCTGCATCCACGTCAGAACCATAGTGCGGATATACATCCACTGCAAATGCAATGTCATTCTCCTGTGCAGCCTTGATCAGACCGGAAACCACCTGGTAATCATATGGTCCCATACTGTCCTTAGCGCAGATTGAAACCATGGTTTCATCACATTCCAGGCCTTTTCCAACACATCCCATATCTACGGAGATCATCTCTGTCACTCCATCTGGGATAGCGGCACATCCACCATGTCCCACTTCCTCATAAGAAGTGATCAGTACATAAATGGTACGCTCTGTCTGAATTTCTTTCTCTTTCAGATATTTAGCATAGCCGAGAAGAATAGCTGTGCTGAATTTATCATCAAGGAAACGGCTCTTGATGTATCCGCTCTCAGTCACAACTGTCCTTGGATCAAAGCAGACAAAATCGCCTGTCATGATTCCAAGTTTTTTCACATCCTCTTTATTCTTCACCGGCTCATCAAGAATGGCCTCCATCGTCTCATAAGTACGTTTGGTATCGCTATACTCGCCGTTTACATGAACAGACGCATTCTCCAGCTGGAAAGTTGCATCATATACTTTGCCGGACTTTGTATAAACCTTACAATTCTCAGCCTCTGCATTGTTTGGATTCATACCGCCGATATTAGTCAGTTTCAGATGTCCGTTGTCCATGATCTGGCAGACCATTCCGCCAAGTGTATCCATATGTGCAGCCAGAACCACTGCATTCTTGTCATCTTTTCCGCCAAGCTTTACAAGCACAGCACCCTTCTGGGTGATCTGCGGCTCATAGCCAAGCTTCTCAAATTCTTTTTTCACAAACTCGGCTGCCATATGTGTGAAGCCGCTTGGGCTTGGCACTGCAAGCAGATCCTGTGCTGTTTTCATAACGTAATCTGTGTATTTTCCCATGATATTCTCTCCTGTTTCTTACAAATTTTAATCTTATCACCTATCGTTCTTCACTTTTTGTATAGCAATGCGCTTCACAGAAATTACTTTTAAGCGATAACATTATATTTACTTATTATCCTCAAATGTGATAACTTTATAACCCATACTTTTTTCCAGTTCCACGGGTCTGGCTGCGTCACATAAGCTTCCCATGAATTTCCTGCGGCACTCTGGCTTTCACCAGAATTCCAGTATCTGTGTACTCCTCCGAAAGCAGCTGCCCATATTCCCGGATCAGCTGGATCTTGCCAGCCTCCTGATAGGTAAAAAGCTTTTCCACATAAATCTGCTCTTCGGAAAGAATTTTCCCCAGAAGTGCCTTTAAATCCTCAAGGCCTTCCCCTGTTTTCGCAGATACCTTCAAAGTGTGGTCTGCATTGCTGTCGCGCATACGGATAGCCGCTCCCATATCCACCTTATTAAACAATGTAATTGTTTTTTTCCCCTGAACTTCCAGCTCCTGCAAAGTATCATAAACCACTTCCATCTGCTGTACAGCCTGGGGATTGGAGCAATCCACCACATGAATGATGTAATCCGCGTACCTGGCTTCCTCCAGCGTACTCTTAAACGCTTCAACCAGATTGTGCGGCAGCTTACGGATAAATCCAACCGTATCGGTAAGCAGGATCTGCTGTCCGTCATCCAGTGTCAGTGCCCGCGTAGTCGGATCCAGAGTGGCAAAAAGCTTGTCCTCGGAAAGAACCCCTGCGCCTGTCAAAGTGTTCAGTAAAGTGGATTTTCCCGCATTGGTATATCCCACGATCGCCGCAGTCTTCATCTTTCCCCGGGTACGTCCGGTACGGAGCAGTTCTCTGTGCTTCTCTACCTGGGAAAGCTCTTCCTTCAGCGCTGTGATTCTTTTTCGGATCAGACGTCGGTCGCTCTCCAGCTTTTTCTCTCCAGGTCCTCTGGTTCCAATTCCTCCTCCAAGTCTGGACAAGGATGCACCTAGTCCTACCAGTCTGGATGCTCTGTAACGGAGCTGGGCCAGCTCTACCTGGATCTTACCCTCACTTGTGGTGGCATGTTTTGCAAAAATATCAAGAATCAGAAGAGTTCTGTCCATTACCTTACATTCCAGCTCATGCTCCAGATTGTTCATCTGTGCCGGGGAAAGCTCATCGTCACAGATGATTCCTGTAGCATCCGTGGCCAGCATAAGAGCACGTACCTCCTCGATCTTTCCTTTGCCAATATAAGTTCCAGGATGTACAGTCTCACGGTTCTGGATAATTTTTCCCACTGTCTGGGCTCCGGCAGTATCTGCAAGCTCCTCCAGTTCATCCAAGGATTCTTTCACATTGTCGTTCTCGTCCAGCTGAACGCCAACCAGAATCACCTGCTCCTGTATTTCTTCAATATATTCCATAAATCCTCCTTCCGGATCATCCATAAACTAACTTTCAGTTACTTTTCTATCTGAAAATCATCTGTTAGAGTATAACACAAACCCATTCCTTTTGGGAGAGGTATATTTCAGTTACTGTTCACTGGTAACGTTCCGCGAGGCGTTTTTTGTGAACAAAGTTCACAGAAAACCCGAGAATTGCGGCGCGAAATCATGCGAATGCATGATTTCTGTGCATCGCGAAGCGCGTTACTGTGAACGGAGTGAACAGTAACATATTTCAGATCTGAAAACAACAACTACAGTTCAGATCTCATATAGTATATAATAATAGTAAAAGACCCAAAAAGGAGGAACCTATGAAAAAGAAAAATCTCAAAACTCTTGCAGCATGCCTTTGCCTGTCCTGTACGCTCCTGACAGGTACTCTTCCCACCCAGGCAGCTGCCCGGACATCAGTCTCCCAAACTGCGAAATCTTCTTCCACTGTCACCAATAAGAAGACCCATTCCGGTAAGGGACAGGCTTCCAATTCCTCTTCTGGTACCTGGAAGACCAGCAAAGGCCGCCACTACTATTACAATGCCCGCGGCAAGAAAGTCAAAGGCAAAGTCAAAATCGGATCCCGCTATTACTTTTTTGACAAAAATGGAATTCAGCGCTACGGCTGGAAAAAAATCAAAAATAATTACTACTTTTTCCGTATCAGCACAGGAACCACCGGCGCATACATGCTGACCTCCACCACTATAAATGGTATCGCCCTTGATGCTTCCGGACGTGCCAGCAAATCCGGTTCTAACCTGCGCAAGCTGAAGCTAATGACAGAAGCGAACAAGATTGTAGAAAAGATCAGCAGACCAGGAATGAACAAAATGCAGCGCCTCCGTGCCAGCTTTGATTACGTCAAGAAGCAGTACACCTACTATTGCTGGCGTGAATTCAGAAATACACAGGACTGGGAAAAGGATTTCGCCGAAGATATGTTTTTCCGCGGCGGACGAGGTGACTGTGTTTCCTATGCAGCAGCTTTCGCCTACCTCGCAAACGCTGTAGGCATGAAAAAAGTTTATGTAATCTGCTCCGGCGGTCACGGCTGGGCTGAAATTGGTGGAAAGGTCTATGATCCTGACTGGGCGCTTGTAAGCAGCGTGGATTCCTACTTTGCAATGTCCTACGATCTCAGTGGCGTGAACGGCCGCCCCATGTATCGTGGCAACCGCCTTTATGTAAAAAAGATCTGAGTATATTACCAAAAAAGGATTTGAAATCCGGCATTCAATATTGCCTCAGATTTCAAATCCTTTTATGATTATAAAAATAGCTTCAAGAACCTTCTCTGTTTCCTATTCATTACTTCCAGTCCTGGATTTCAGGAAATCAAGCTCTTTCGCAGCTTCTTCATCCTCCGGATACATTCCGACATAAGACACAGCTTTCTCCTGCGCTGTGGAAAAATCCAGTTTTTTCTCATAAGCTACAATTTCATTAAATAACAAGCTCTGCATTTCATCATCGGAAGCAATGGAAATTCCGCTGCTGATATTTTCCAAAGCAGAATCATAATTTCCTTCTGCCATATCGCACACTGCCAGTCCATTGTATCCCTGTGCGGCAGTCTGTGTCTGATCCCCGGACGTATCATCCAGCTTCTGATTGATGTACTGCTGGTACATTGCCCGGGCATTTGCGTAATCTGACTGAGCGCCATAGACCATTCCAAGAACCAGAAGTGCCTCTGTACTTCCCTGATTGGAAGCATCTGTCAGCTCCTTCTGGGCATTGGTATAATCTCCCATATAGTAATAGATTCTTCCCCGGCTGCAAAGATCCTCTGCTCCCTTTGCCTCTGTGGACAAAACAGCCTCCAGATACCTGGTTCCATCCGCTTCCATGTCCTTATCCAGGTACGTCTCGTAGATCTGGATGGCCCGGTCATAGCTGGAATCTTCCCCATATGCCTGCTCAAAATCAGAGGCAGCTTCATCATAGCCATCCATTTCCAGGGCAACCTTTCCAGTAAGAAACCAGGCATCTGCATCCATCTCATAATTCTGGGCAAGCACCTGACAGTCTGCCATGGCATCATCCAGATACCCAGCCTGCAAACGTGCTGTAGCGCGATACAGATACAGGTCCCGGGCCATACTTTTACTTACTTTCTCCTCGCCAAGAGCACTGGTAAAGGCAGTAATGGCATCATCATAATTTCCCAGACGCAGCTGACAGATTCCAATCCCGCGGTAAGACACTGCAGGCTTCACACCATTATTCACAGAAGTAGTAAATTCATCCAGCGCATACTCATAGCTGCCCTGCTCCAGATCTTTCTCTGCTTCCTTAAAAATCTGCTGTTTTTCATTATCACAGCCAGCCAGAAGGGAAAGCCCCATGACCGCTGTCAATATTAATGCTGTTTTTCTGATTTTCATTCTCAACCAACGATCAGTCCTTCGGCTTCCATTACTTCCACAACACTGTCTACATACTGATGGCAAAGCTCATCTGTCTCGGCCTCCACCATAACACGGATCAGCGGCTCTGTACCGCTCTCACGGACCAGAATACGTCCGGAATCGCCAAGTGCCTTTCCTGCTGCTTCGACTGCTTCAACCACCTTCGGGTTCTCACGCGCAGTCTTCTTATCTGCTACACGTACATTTCGAAGAACCTGCGGATAAACCTTCATCTCTTTGGCAAGATCACATAAAGTAGACTTCTTATCTACACATGCTTCCATGACCATAAGAGAAGTAAGGATACCATCACCTGTAGCTGCATAGCGGCTGAAAATAATATGTCCGGACTGTTCTCCACCAATGCTGTAGTTATTTGCCATCATATTCTCGGCAACGTATTTGTCACCAACTGCAGTCTGCTCATAACGCATTCCTTCACGCTCCAGAGCTTTGTAAAGTCCCATATTGGACATCACTGTGGTAACAACAGTATTTCCATTCAGTTTCCCCTGCTCTTTCAGATACTTACCGCAAACATACATAATCTTGTCACCATCGATGATATTTCCACGATGATCAACTGCGATACAACGGTCAGCATCTCCATCATAGGCAAATCCAATGTCCAGGCCATTGTCTACCACATATTTCTGAAGGACTTCAATATGGGTGGAACCGCAGTTTGTATTGATGTTAGTTCCATCCGGCTGATTGTTGATCACATAAGTTTTCGCCTGAAGTGCCTCGAAAACACTTTTTGCAATTGCGGATGAGCTTCCGTTGGCACAGTCAAGTCCGACTTTTACATTTTTGAAATCACGGCTTGGAATGGAGATCAGGTATCCGATATAGCGGTTTCGTCCGGAAGCAAAATCAACAGTACGTCCAATATCTTCTTTGCGTGCAAGAGGAAGCTCCTCGATCTCGCCATCGATGTAAGCCTCAATACGCTCCTCGATCTCAGCCTCGATCTTCTGTCCGTTTCCGTTCAAAAGCTTGATTCCATTATCATAGAATGGGTTATGGCTTGCGGAAATCATAATACCGCAGTCAAAATCCTCAGTACGAACCGCAAAGGATACACTTGGAGTAGTGGTTACATGCAGAAGATAAGCATCTGCTCCGGAAGCGGTAAGTCCTGCAACAAGGGCATACTCAAACATATAGCTGCTTCGTCTGGTATCTTTTCCGATTACGATCTTCGCCTTATGGTCACGTCCATAATACCAACCTACATAACGTCCTACTTTAAACGCATTATCAACTGTCAGCTGAACATTCGCCTCTCCACGAAATCCGTCTGTTCCAAAATATTTTCCCATATCTAATTATCCTCCTTGCTTATTACACCTGAAAGCATATATGAATCATACATTCTTTTCCATATTTTCAGACAAAACTGCAAACAATTACAATATACAGTATCTGATAATCTTATTTGTAAAGTCCGTTTGGATATACGCCAGCCTCGGTAAGCTCTTTAAAGGCTTTGATCACAACCTCTTTATCTTCTTGATAAGTTACACCAAACCAGGTATCCTTTGTCTCAAGCACATCTACCTGGGCAGTTCCCTTCTGGATCAATGCATCAATCATAACCGGAAGAAGATACTCTGCCTTGATATCACCAGCTTTTACATTCTGAAGAAACTCTACAAATCCATCGTATAAAGTATCCATAAACGCAGGAGTCAGTCCCCACATGTTCATGGAAACAAGCTCGTTTAAGTCAAGCTTCTCTGTCGGCTGGCCATCTTCGCGGCTCTCAGCGCCATCTGCTGTTTTAAAAATATTGTGTGTCTCGGTAACACCTGTAAGCTTTCCGTCTGTAATGTGGCAAAGTCCTCTTGTAACACTTCCATTATCACTTAAGGTGTTTCCAAGACGGAAACCTGCCATGCAAATATGCAAGACGTCATCTGCCGGCTGCTCCTGAACCAGATAATCATGTACTTTTACGTATGCTTCCTTTCCATAATAGTCATCTGCATTGATAACTGCAAATGGCTCTGTAAGGAACTCTCTTGCACAGATAACAGCATGACCGGTTCCCCATGGTTTGGTTCTGTCTGCCGGTTTCACAAAGCCTTCCGGAAGCTTCTCCATTTCCTGATATGCATACGCAACTTCTGCGATCTTCTCTACTCTTGCACCGATGGTGCTTTTAAATTCTTCTTCCAGATCCTTACGGATAATGAATACAATTTTATTGAAACCAGCCTCCAGTGCGTCTCTGATGGAATAATCCATAATGATCTCACCGTTTGGTCCAACTGGTGCAAGCTGCTTGATTCCATTTCCAAATCTGCTTCCAACTCCGGCTGCCATAATTACAAGAGCTGTTTTTTTCATAGGTATATCCTCCCAATTTTCACATGATTGTTATTTCGCTGCTGCCCATAGCCTGGCCAGCAACTTTTACACAAAAGCAGTAACTTTAAGCTTACTGCTCCTGCAGATTGCTCAATTTCGCCGCCTGGTCTGCTGCGATCAGACTGTCGATGATTTCATCCAGATCTCCATTCAGAATGTTATCCAGTCTGTGAAGTGTAAGCTTGATACGATGATCTGTCACACGTCCCTGTGGGAAATTATAGGTTCTGATTTTCTCAGAACGGTCGCCTGTACCAATCTGGCTTCTTCTTGCTTCTGCTTCTGCATCATGCTGCTTGGCCAGCTCCATCTCATACAGACGGGAACGAAGAACCTTCAATGCCTTATCCTTATTCTTCAGCTGGGACTTCTCATCCTGACAGGAAATTACGATTCCTGTAGGAATATGGGTCAGTCGTACTGCGGAGTCTGTAGTATTGACGCACTGTCCACCATTTCCGGAAGCGCGGAATACGTCGAATTTACAATCATTCATATCCAGATGGAAATCAATCTCCTCAGCTTCCGGCATAATTGCAACCGTACAGGTGGATGTATGGATTCTTCCGCCGGATTCCGTCTCCGGAACCCTCTGTACCCGGTGTACGCCACTCTCATACTTCAGTCTGGAATAAGCTCCGGCACCGTTTATCATAAAGGTAACCTCTTTAAATCCGCCGATTCCATTCTCGTTTAAGCTCATCATCTCTGTTTTCCAGCGCCTGGATTCTGCATATTTTACATACATTCTGTAAATCTCAGCTGCAAAAAGAGCAGCCTCATCTCCACCGGCACCGGCGCGGATCTCCACGATAACATTCTTATTATCGTTAGGATCCTTAGGCAGAAGAAGGATCTTCAGTTCATGCTCCAGCTCTTCCACACGCTTCTTGGCATCGGAAAGCTCTTCCTTGAGCATTTCTCTCATATCTTCATCCTTCTCCTCTTCCAGCATGGAAAGGCTGTCCTGAATTGTTTCTTTATTTTTCTTATATTCCTTATAGGTATCCACAATTGGCTGCAGGTCGCTCTGTTCCTTCATAAGCTTCTGGAAACGATCTGGATTAGATGTTACATCTGGCTCCCCCAGCTCATTCAGAACTTCCTCGAAACGTATGAGCAAATCGTCCAACTTGTCAAACATGGTTTTCCTCCTGTTATGTTCTTCTCTTTACTTATATAAAACTATCGTCTGCCCAACACAACTCTGTCAAGTCCCGTCAGGTCTTTAACAATCTGTACATCAAAAAAGCCATTTTCCCGCATCAGACTCTTCACAGCTTCGCCCTGATCATATCCGATTTCAAACAGCATCCAGCCATTTTCCTTCAGGAAAGCCCTTCCCTCCGATACGATTTTTCTGTAAAAATACAGACCATCTTCATGGCCATCCAGTGCAAGTCTTGGATCGTGATCCCGCACTTCTTCCATAAGATTTTCAATCTCTGCACTTCTGATATAGGGGGGATTCGAAATAAGGATATCATACTGAGGCATATCTTTGCCAGTGTTTTGTTGAAAAAAAGCTGACGAAAACAAGTTGCTTTCCACGAAAACAGCTCTGTCTGACACTTCCAGGCTTACCGCATTCTTATCTGCCACCTGAAGCGCAAGTGGGGAAACATCCGCACCCACACCATATGCATCCCCGGTAAGTGCCAGAAGACTTAAAAGAATACACCCCGATCCGGTGCACATATCCAGAATCCTTGGTGTCTTTTTCCCTTTCATGACTTCCAGAGCCTTCTCCACCAATGTCTCCGTATCCTGCCTCGGAACCAGTACGTTTTGATTTACATAAAATTCAAATCCCATAAAATATGCCTGGTGGGTAATATGCTGCAATGGAACATGAGCTGCTCTTTTCCGGATCAGTTCCCGGTATCTGTCTGCTTTTTCCTCATCCATCCCGTCAGCTGAATGAGCGAAATAAAAGGCTCTGTTCATCCCGGTCACATACTCCAGAAGAAGCCAGGCATCCAGCCTGGCTTCCTGGATCTTATGCTGCTCCAGAACCTTGGTTCCTTCTTTTAATAATGTTTCCAGAGAAGTCATTGTGCAGCTCCCGTTTCCGGTACATTCCCGGTACGTTCTTCACTGTCCCCGCTTTCAGATTGCGCGGAAGCAGCAGAAAGATCACCGTTTTCTTTGTTCTCATATGGAATATCCAGATTAAATTCTGTCTTTAAATATGCTCTCCAGTCAAACACAGCCTCCACAGCCTTGATGGCAACCTCTGCCATATCAGCTGTAGGTTCCTTTGTAGTAAATTTCTGCATTGCCATACCAGGTTTGCTCATCATCAAGGCAAATTTACTGTCTGTCCTGCCTGCCCACTGGATAATTTCAAATGAAATTCCAGATACTACAGGTACCATGAGCAGACGGCCGAAAAGACGGAACCAGTAAGACGGTACCAGTACAAAAATAAAATGCAGGAAAATACTTACTATCATAACCAGGAACAGAAAGCTTGTTCCGCATCGTCTGTGGAATCTGGAGCTCTCAAGCACGTTCTCCACAGTAAGCGGCTTACCATTCTCCACACAGTTGATACATTTGTGTTCAGCACCATGATACATAAAGGTTCTCTGAATATCCTTCATTCTGGAGATCAGAATCATGTATCCCATAAACAGACCCAGCTTCACAAATGCTTCCACAATGGTAACCACCACTTCCGAAGCGCCTACCTTACGGCAAAGACTGGCCAGTGCATAAGGAAGCAGCATAAAGGCTGCAACAGAAATTACAATAGAAACGGCCACAGTTACATAGAGCAAGGCTTTAAATGCCTTGTCCTCTTTTTTCTTCTTGGCTTTCAGTTCTTCTGGAGAAAGAGCAGCATTCTTCCTGGTCTCTTCCTCATCCTCCTCATCACCTGCAATTTCAGCTGAATACATAAGGCATTTCGTTCCGGTTACCAGAGAATCAATAAAGCTTACCATTCCGCGGATGATTGGTTTCCGCCAGATCCTGGCTTTCCCGAAAATGCATTTATAATCTTCCACTTTTACTTCAATTTCTTTATCAGGACGTCGTACTGCAATGGAGTATTTATCCTTATGGCGCATCATAATGCCTTCCATTACAGCTTGTCCACCGATATTGGATGGTTTCATTTTATCCTCCAGTTACAAAGAAAGGTTGAGATTTCCCAACCTCAACCTTCTCATTCAGTAATATTCAAATTATTTATTCAGACCGTATTTCTCATTGAACTTATTGATACGTCCACGAGCCTGACTAGCTTTCTGCTGTCCTGTATAGAACGGATGACATTTGGAGCAGATTTCTACGTGGATGTCCTGCTTGGTAGATCCTGTTACAAAAGTATTACCGCAGTTGCAGGTTACAGTTGCCTGATAGTAATTCGGATGGATTCCTTCTCTCATGATTTTCACCTCTCTATATTTATTCTATTTTATTTGCGTTGAATCTGACGAATTCACACTTTACACAGCCTATTGATTATAGCATGGGGTTCTGAGAAATGCAAGTTATTTATAAAAATTTCTAAAACTAATCCCAGATAATATTCTGCACGGTGTTTTTTGTGAACATTACAATTTCTGTTTTTTTACCATTTGCACAAATTCAGCATTATTTGCAGTACGTGCAAACATGTTCAGGATCTGTTCCACTGCCTCATCAGACTTCATTCCGTTAAGAGCCTTTCGCATAATATATACAGCTTCCTGCTCGTCTTTGCTCAGAAGCAGATCTTCTCGTCTGGTACCGGATTTCTGAATGTCGATGGCCGGGAAAACCCGTTTTTCCTGAAGCTTGCGGTCAAGAACAAGCTCCATATTGCCGGTTCCCTTGAATTCTTCGTAAATAACGTCATCCATTTTACTTCCGGTGTCAACCAGTGCAGTGGCCAGAATGGTAAGGCTTCCTCCCTCACGCATATTACGTGCTGCACCAAAGAAGCGCTTCGGCATATGAAGTGCTCCCGGATCAAGACCTCCTGACAGAGTTCTTCCGCTTGGAGGAACAACCAGGTTATACGCTCTTGCCAGTCTGGTAATGGAATCCAGAAGGATCACAACATCCTGCTTATGTTCTACAAGGCGGCGTGCACGCTCTACAACCATCTCGGATACACGCTTATGATGCTCCGGAAGCTCATCAAATGTGGAATAAATAACTTCCACGTTCGGTCCCTGTATTGCTTCCCTGATATCGGTAACTTCCTCAGGACGTTCATCAATAAGAAGAATGATCAGATGCATATCCTTGTTATTCTTAAGAATAGATTTCGCGACATCCTTAAGCAAAGTAGTCTTACCTGCCTTAGGCGGGGAAACAATCATACCACGTTGTCCCTTTCCGATAGGGCTGATCAGATCTACGATACGCATGGCAGTAGTTCCGCCGGGACGTTCCATGATCAGACGTTCATCTGGGAAGATTGGGGTCATGTTTTCAAAATTGTATCTCTTCTGTCCCTCACTTGGATGGAAACCATTGATAGACGTTACATATAAAAGGGCACTGAATTTCTCCCCCTGTGTTTTAATACGGATATTTCCCTGAATAATATCCCCTGTCTTCAGATTAAATCTGCGGATCTGTGACGGGGAAACATAGATATCATTCTCTCCTGGAAGATAATTCTCACTTCGAATAAATCCAAAACCATCCGGCATAACCTCCAGGATTCCATTGGCCTTTTCGCCACTGTCAAGCTGGACCGTTTCAGCCGGAACATTGTAAGCATTGCTTACCCCCTCTTCTGTACGGTTCTCACTGGCTGCGCCTGTACGGGGCTGTTCCGTTTCCTCTGGTCTTAATTCGGCTGGCGGAACCACTTCTACAGGTTTCGCTACAGGAGTGCGCTTCGCAAAGTTCTCCGGTCTGTTTTCCCCATTATAGCTGTTCTGACGTCCCGTATTTTCACTTCTGCCATAATTATTGCTGCGATACTCAGGATTGCGCCGTATAATGGTACGGGATCTGGTTGGTGCCTCTCTTCTCTCCGGTGCAGAAACACTTCCCGAATTTTCTGTTTTTTCTGCTACCACATACTCTGGTCTTGCAGGTATGGTATTCTCTTCTGCTGTTCCGGAAATAGTCTGCTCATTTTCTGCAGTCTGTTCTTTCTTATCCTCTTCCAGCATACGTTCAATTAATTCAGGCTTTCTCATAGTAGAAATGCCCTTCAGCCCTCTGGCTTTTGCCAAGTCTTTCAGCGTAGCCAGGGATAATGATTCATACTTTTCTTTCATCAATCATCTACCTCTTCGACTAATACAATTCTAAAACACATTTCAATTTTGATTTAACGGGATACAAATGTCTGATTAGACAGAAGCTATATACTGAATTATAAAAACATCCTTCAAAAAACTTATTAAAGTTGATTCTAACACATTTCAGGCGCCGTGTCTACATCCATTCCAAATATATGTTACTGTTCACTTAGGACCAGTGACCCCAATATATCTATCCCTGCCTGCAAGAAAGTGATAACCTTTGTTTTGTATTATACACGCCTAAGGTTTTTCATTGCAAGAATTTTCTGTCGACACATATCCTGACTCTTCGACATAGTTACTGTTCACTCCGTGACCAGTAACACGCTTCGCGATGCACAGAAAGACGAACCTTCTTGTGACAAGCACAAGAAGTAGCGTTTGCTGCGCAAACTTAATTCTCGGGTTTTCTGTGAACTTTGTTCACAAAAAACACCTCGCTGAATGTTACCAGTGAACAGTAACTCGCCATATATAAGATTACGGTTCTCCCGGTGACAAAAAGGTAAGTACTATCTGTCACTTACCTTTTTATAAAACACTATTTTCCCGCGCCTGTGGTATCCACAGTAAAACACCCGGAGATATTTCTCCGGGTGCCGGTCATCTTTAAAATCATTAGTTCCAGAACGCTCCATAAATCTTCTGAATCTTAGCGATCTGTGCGTCTGTAATCTGATTCAATGCATTCTGAACAGCTGCATAAGTCTGTGGTCTGGTGCTCTTCAGGGAAGCATTATTCAAGATGTAATCCTTAACAGATTCTGCAAAATATTCGGAAGCATTCTGTGTTACATAGGCTTTATTGAAGGCTGTAACATTTGCCTTCTCAGCTGCAAAAATGCTCTGGAAGCTTGCTGTCTTATCTACATTTCCTGCGATGAATGCGAGGAAATGACCCAGCTCATGATAAACAGAATCATCAATCTGCTTCATTGTAATAGATCTTGATCTTGCATCAAAATATCCGGAATAGTTAACGGATGGATCAACAACAATCTTAAAGCCCAGCTGCTGATATGCTGCAATTACACGATTGTCCATCTTACCTGCAACACTTGCTACATTTGCTTCGTATTTGCTCTGGTTCTGTGAAGAGCTTGCTGCTGCAGTTGCCTGGGCAACGGAAGTACCAGAAGAAGTAGTGCTTACAGCGGTCTCATTGGCAATTGATACCTGCTGTGTAGTTGTTGTCTGAACAGTTGTTGTGATCTTGGATGTAACAACTTTCTTTTTTGATTTCTTGGTGTATTTCGCTGTTGCTTTGGTAACAACGGTTGTTTTGGTATCTACTGTTGTATTACCGGATTTATTTGTTTTATTGGTTACTTTTGTTTTGGTTTTCAGTTTCTTGGTGTAGCTCTTCTTGGAAGCCTTTTTTAATTTAACAGTCTTCCTGGTTGTCTTGGTACTGGAGGTAGTCTTCACAGTAGTCTTCGGCTGGGAAGCCAGTGGAGTTTCATCTTCTATAATGGAAGTCTCCATGATCGGATCTGTATAACTGGGGAATTCAGGTGTTTCTCCTGCTCCTGAGAATAATGAAACGCCGCCGATCACTGCTGCCAATGCTATTGCAGCACAACTGGAAACAACTTTTTTATTTGCAAGCCACTCTGTTATTTTCTTTCCTTTCATAAATAACACACCTTTCTTGAACCATAATGTAACTGACTTGCCGCTATCTGGAAACTATCAGTCCCATCAGTTTGTGGAAATAAAAAAACCGTTTATCAGATTAAATAAACGGTCGCCACAAATAGAAGAACCACGTCTCCTGTCATATTACATTACCTAATCAATATCAATGCGGCAACCGGCTGTCATAGTCCTGAGACCTTAGACCCTTGGCTTTGCGTCCCTGTCTTTCAACAAGTTTGCCTTTTATTCACTTCATATAATAAAGCAAACTGTTGCTTTTGTCAACGGAATTTCCTTGTTAAAACTTACAATATGAACCATTTATGATAATGTCCTAATATACCACAAAGGAAAATGTCCCAATGTAGTATAATGCTTCCATCAACAGATGGAGGTAACGATTATCAGAAAGGTAGAATTATCAATGGA